>JACXTT010000303.1_pt1 | contig 81473 bp, 74 predicted proteins | sample 9270951 | NCBI WGS metagenome assembly JACXTT01 (sample SAMN15532306, study PRJNA645909) | rock metagenome | isolation source: weathered quartz diorite | place: Puerto Rico | collected 2017-06-21
CGTAAGTTACTACAGGTGTAACCAAACAGGCTTTATTCAAACCGAAGAACCCTATTGGCTTGCTGAAGCGTACTCATCGGCAATTGCCAACCTCGATGTGGGTTTGGTGTTGCGAAACCTGAACATGGTAAAAGTAGTTGAGCCCGTTATCAACAATTTTTTTGATCATAAAAAAGAGTTTCTTGATTTTGCCGGCGGTTATGGTTTGTTTACCCGGCTAATGCGCGATAAGGGCTTTGACTTTTACAATACCGACAAATTTTGCCAAAACGTATTTGCTCAATATTTTGACCTTGCGGACGAACCGCACCCCGACAAATTTGAAATGTTAACCGCGTTTGAAGTATTCGAACATTTAAACGATCCGATGCAGGAAATTGCAGAACTGTTTAAATACTCGGATAACATATTGTTCTCAACGGAGATAGTCCCTGATATCAGCAACATAAAAAGTGTGGACGACTGGTGGTATTTTGTGCCCGAGATAGGCCAGCATGTAGCTTTTTACACTATTGAGGCCCTGGAATATATTGCCCAAAAAAACGATACCAACTTATATTCAAATGGCAGGTCGGTACATTTGTTTAGCAAAAAGGTGTTTAATAAAAACCCGCTCCCGCCTTTGGAACCGGCGCGCGACCCGTTTGTGCTGCGTAAACTAAAAAAACTGGTTAAAAGCATGAGCGAACAGCCGATGGTTCATGATGGCTTACTGGACCATGATGTAAAGTATATTAAATCAAAGATCCTCAATAAATAAGGTATCACATCGGCTTATCATTAAACAAGGCATCCACCAGGTATTCAAGGTGGTCCTGAAAGTAGAAGTCGTAACCATCGGGACCTTCAACAATTACGTTGGGCGATGCAAAAAAAAGCTCAAGCACCCTTTTTACTTTCAAAGCCTCGGCAATTGAAAAAGGGAATGATTGATTGCCTATAAAAACCTTACAGCCGGCTATGATCTGCGCCATTTGCAAAAAATCATCCACGGGGAGGTACTTAATGGCCGGTAAAACCTTTTTCATTTCTTCATATTCCGCAGCTACGCCCACAAAGGCCAGGTTGGGATATTTTGACAAAAAAGAATAGTCTATAAGCACATTATTGTACCGCGAACTGCGGGCCAATACTATTGTTTGAGCATATTGCGTGTTTTTATCTACATGGAGCCATGGGTTACACAGATCGCCCATTACGCCTGTGGTATAAAAGTTCCACCGGGCAATATTGCCTTTATCCTGATGTATCCCCGCGTCCCTGAACAAACTTAGGTCAATATGTATTTTTTGGTCGGTTAAAACACCACAAGTGTTGATGTATTCCTGCGAAGCTATCAATGGGATTAAACTCCTGGCCATTCGCTCGTTGAGCATAACATTGCCCAGCGGGTGGGCGTAATGTTTGGAGATCATCAACGGCCGGTTTAGTTCTAAATATAAATTAACCGGCTTGCCGGTTAACTGGCTTACCTTTTTGAGTACCGGCAGTGCGTAAATAATATCGCCCGAGTTGCCGCTGTGCGAGAAATTTAGTACTTCGGTTGTTGCCGCTAATGCTAATATTTTTGTGGGGGTGAGAGCCTTTTCGATCGAAAAATCACGCAATTGGCCAAGCGCTTTATACAACCCGGCCAGGTGCTTATACTCATAGTATTTTTTTTTGTTGGTGAATTTCCACCAGGTTTTTTTGAGCGAGTTTTTTTTAAAGGGTTCGGCCATGAAGCTGTCTTTTTGCGTTAACGACCTAAATTTACGAATTAAAAGTCTGCATTTCAATTAGCCGGTTGTATAAACCGCCCTGGTTCATTAACTGCTGATGGCTGCCTTGTTCTACAACCTCGCCATTCTCCAATACGATAATGATATCGGCACTTTGTATGGTGCTTAAACGGTGTGCGATGATAAGCGACGTACGGTTCTTCATGAGGTTATTAAGTGCATCCTGAACCAGTTTCTCCGATTCGGTATCCAATGCCGAGGTGGCCTCGTCTAACAGCATGATCGGCGGATTTTTCAATACCGCGCGTGCTATACATATCCGCTGTTTTTGTCCTCCCGAAAGTTTGGAGCCACGGTCGCCTATATTGGTTTGGTAACCATTTTCGGTAGTTAAAATAAACTCGTGAGCGTTGGCAATTTTGGCAGCAGCCTCAACCTCTTCTAAAGTTGCGTTAGGTTTACCAAAGGCGATATTGTTAAATATGGTTTCGTTAAACAGGATCGATTCCTGGTTTACGAAACCCATTAAGGCACGTAACGATTCGGCAGTGAAGCTGTTTATATTTTTACCATCTATCAGCACTTCGCCGGTTTTGGGTTCGATAAAGCGGGGGATCAGGTCCATCAGGGTTGATTTACCGCCACCCGATGGTCCCACTAAGGCGACCGTTTTTCCTTTTGGTATAGTTACGTTAATGTTATTTAAAACATTCTTCTGGTTGTATGCAAAGGTTAAATTTTCGAGTTTGATACTATCGTTAAACTCATTGATATCGACCGCATCAGGTGCATCAACGATCGACGGCTTTTCGTCTATCAACGCCAGCACGCGCTCACCTGCCGCGATACCCGAGTGGATATTACTGAACGAATCGGACATGGCCTTTGCCGGCCTTTGTAACTGCGAAAATATCCCTATGTAAGCGATAAAATGCCCGGCATCCAGGTCTGACTGGTGACTTAAGATCAGATGGCCACCGTACAATACAATAAATGCGATCATGGTAACCGATAAGGTTTCGGATACCGGTGAAGCCAATTGCTGCCGCTTCGTCATCGACCGAACGATGTTTGAATAGTTTTCATTATACTTATTAAAACGATCTTTTATAAAGCCCGTCGCATTAAAAGCCTTGATGATCTTTAATCCCGATAAGGCTTCGTCAAGGCAGCTGATCATATATCCGTAAGCGTGCTGCCCGGCAACCGCTTGTGCCTTTAACCGTTTAACAATGCGCGAAATAACGAACGCCGAAACAGGGATAACTAATAAAGAGAAAAAAGTGAGTTTTGCATTAATGTTGAATAGCGCTACCATATAGGCGATCATCGTAACAGGTTCTTTAAATATCACCTGCAAGGTGGCCGTTACCGAAAATTGTACCACCTGTACATCCGACGTAACTTTCGAGATAATATCACCTTTGCGCTCATTGCTAAAATAACCCAGGTGCAGATCCATCACATTGTTAAACACGCTCCTTCGCAAATTTAGCAAGGTATGTATCCGCAGGCTTTCCATGATGCGCTGCGATAGGTAACGGAACAGGTTCCCCAAAAAAACAAACACCACTATAACAAAACATACAAACTTTAGTGCGCCCCATGCACTACCGCCCGATTCATTGATATAGTATTGCATATAGTACTTAAACATTTCGGGCATATGGAAGATAGACGGGGCCGGGCCTTTGAGTGCAACTACTGCCGCCGGGCCATTTGTGGCGAACAACGCATTTAACAGCGGCCCCAGTAACACCAGTACCATGGTACTGAAAAATACATACAGAAGGGTAAATAAAATATAAGGTATGGCAAACTTTTCGATGGGCTTGGCAAACGAGAGCAGGCGGAAATACGTTTTCATTTAAAATTATAAGGTGGCAAAATTACTTAATAGTTATGGATATCAGTAACCTATAGCTTAAACCTGACATTGCATTAATTATTGCCTTGCGGCCGATTGTCCGCCTGTGTATCACCAACCGTCCGGAAACGAACAGTTTAAAAGTTGTTGTAAATTTTATATTGCTGAAAATCAATTATTTACAACAAGGGTATCAATATTGGCATGGTATGCCAAAACAGTACAAACAATGACAACGATTGATAACCGTTTAAACGAAATGTGGGCAGGATGCCTTAATAACGACCGCAAACAACAAGAACTTTTATACCGCACGCTGGCACCTAAAATGATGGCCTTGTGTATGCGTTACGCACGCGACAGGGATGAAGCCCAGGATATTTTACAGGAAGGTTTTATTAAAATGTTTAACAACGCACACCGTTACCGGGGCGAGGGTAGCCTGGAAGGATGGATACGCCATATTATGGTAAACACCGCTATAAACCGCTACCGCAAACTAAAACCAATGGTGCTGGTTGATGAGTTGCCAGAGCAAAACAGCTATTATGGTAATGGTTATAATGCGCACAGCCTTGATATGGATGACCTGCGTAAGATCATTCAAAAATTACCATCAATATACCGTTCGGTATTTAACATGTACGCCATTGAGGGTTACTCGCACCAGGAGATAGGGAATAAGTTGGGTATTAGCGAATTACTGTCGCGCACCAATTTACACCGGGCGCGCACTATATTAAAACAGCAGGTAAACACGTTGACCAGCCCTCAGCACTGTTTGGCTGGGTAGTTTACATCGTAGTTAACTATCCGTATAACGCATCGGCGCAATGTCGATTAATAATTGATCGCTATTGTAATTATGCGTCATAATCAGGACTTTTACGATCTTATCGCATTCAGTTATCAATTAAAACGGTACGATAGTTAAAGTTTATGCCTCTTTTTAAAAACCATCATACTAATCATTTTTTAATTAACCGCATTGATAACATTGGCGATGTAATACTAACCCTGCCGGTTTGTATTTACTTAAAATTACTGGACCCCAATATAGTTATCACCATTTTGGCCCGTAGTTATACCAAGCCGATTGTTGACGCCTGCCCGGCGATAGACCACTTTATTGACTATGAAGCACTGGAAAAACTTTCCGAAAAGGAGCAGATAGCCAACATCCGCGAACGGAATATTGATGTGATATTGCATACTTTTAATAAAACCACAATTGCCAAATTAGCAAAGCAGGCAGGCATACCCATACGCATAGGCAATACCAGCAAAAACAGCCATTTTATTTATTGTAATAAACTGATCAGGCTTAGCCGGGGCAACTCGCATTTGCACGAGGCGCAGCAAATGTTTTTGTTTTTACAGCCGCTGGGCTTAACACATATCCCAACCATTGGTACTATTGCCAATTACTATCAGGATTTTTATAAACCTGTTGGCACACTCGATCCCGAATTGGCAGCCTGGTTAAAACCCGATAAGTTTAACCTTATTGTACACACCATGAGTAACGGGCACGGGCGTGAATGGGAGATGGACAAGTACGCAGAATTGATCAATAAGCTTCCGTTGGATAAATTTAACGTCATCATATCAGGTTCAGCAAAAGAGGCCGAAGTGCTTAACGAATGGGTAAAACAATTACCCTCCGCTGTAATTAACCTGAGCGGCAAGATGACCCTGCCGCAGTTTATGAGTTTTATTTGTAAGGCAGATGGGTTGCTGGCATCGGGTACGGGCCCGTTGCACATGGCCGCGGCATCAGGCATTCACGCGCTGGGCTTGTTCCCGGTTAGTAAATCTATCAACGCCTTGCGCTGGGCACCATTGGGCCGCAAAGCGGAGCATATTGAAAGCGATGGAGACACCCTGGCAAGCATTAGTGTTGATATGGTGTTGCAAAGAATAAATAGCTGGATAGCTTAAAGCCAGGATATAATCCTGCTGTAAACAACCTCGGCGCTTATCCTATTCAAATCACCGCCCTCTGTATCTAAATACTCCGCTTTAATACCAACGGGCCCCCAACGCCGTGCATGTACCGATGGTAAATTGGGGTATAAGCCTAAAGCACGTATCCCGCTCTCGGCTGCAATATGTAAGGGCCCTGTGCTTGCCGCGATAAGCCCGTCTGCTTTGCCGATGAATACGATTAGCTCATCAAGCGATAATTGCCCCGTCATATCAACCACATTATCCGGCAAGGTTGTTATCCAGTCTTTCAATAAAACCTTTTCCTTGTCGCTGCCGGTTATAAATATTTTAATTTTTGTGACGGGCAGTAATGTGATCAGTTCGGTAAACCTTTCCAAACTCCATTCACGCGCGCTCCCGTTCGATTTTGGGTGAATAATCAGGTTAAAGCGTTCACGGTCAAACAGCCCGGCCAATTGTTGGGGTAAAGGTGCCTTTGGTGTAAAGCCATAATATTGCGGTAGGTGTTGTAACGGTGGCATTTGCATAATGCCCAGCGGCTGTAATAGTATCATGTTCAACTGTGCCTCGTGCAGGGCCGAGTTTTTACGGCTCAACTTAACCAGCTTATTACAATTTAACCAGTGGAATACACGGTTTGTGGTACCTATCCGCATTTTAATGCCCGCAATTTTAGCTAAAACCGCTATCTCCTTTCGGGGATAAACATGAACAATGACATCTATCTCTTTCGATTTTAAAACCGCGGCCTGGTCAGCCATGGGCAGTGCCTTAATTTCATCATAATTAATAAAAGCATCCACGGCACCGCAGCAGGCAATTATTGGCGCGGTATACGTACGCCCCAAAAATGAAAGCTTAACACCCGGGTAAATACTTTTCAGATAACCGCATAAAGGCAAGGTGAGCACCACATCGCCAATGGCATCGGTGCGGCTTATCAGTATATGCTGGTTTGTAATAGCTTTCAAAATGGCTACTTTACTATTTTATAATTTCGGTATTCACCAATGCGCCATCCGGTCAACAGTTCAACGGTTTGTAACAGCTTCCGTCTAAAAGTCCATTTTACCTGAATGGCATTCAGGTTTAATTTCCAGTTCGATACCGCTATGCGTTTTTGCATAACCGCCGGGTGGGTATCTTTAAACTCAATCAGCTTATCGGCGTTGTTATAATCAAACGTAAAAGTTTCGGGTACGTTTTGCGCCATCCACTCCTCATCATGATAAAAGGTATTAAAATTACGTATCTTGCTTTCAATGCCCTTTGGTGGTTTAACCCAACCGTAATGGTAAATGTAGGCATCTATCAATTTTACATTAATTTTACGGCCATCTAACCTAAAACCCTGCGCATCGCGGTAAGCATGTATGGCTTTATTGTTACGCACTATTCTGATCTCGCGCCTGTACCACCTGCGCGACTGGCTGTAATAATCGTACGATCCGTAAAAGTGCAGGTATTTAAACAGCAGGCCTTCAACTTTGGCATCGTTAAGGTTTTCTTCCATTTCCTTTTTGATAAGCGGCAGGTACTTTTCGTGCACACACTCATCACCCTGTATATAAAAGGCCCAGTCAGCATCGGCAGCTATAGCATTAAAGGCTTTATCGGTTTCCTGGGCAAAGGCCACACCGCCCTCGCGTTTGCTTTCATCCCAAATGGTATGCAGTATCTTGATCTTGGGTGAGCCAATACCTTCAATTAATTGCTGCGTGCTATCGTCACAATTACCAAGTGCCACCACAAACTCATCACAAATGGGCAATATCGATGTTATGGCCTCTACAACCGGGTAGTCATTTTTTACCGCATTCCTGATAAATGTAAAACCCGCTACTTTCATTTTTACGCTATACTATATATAATAGGTGTAAAGGTATGTATATGCAACAATAACAATTAATTTGTGCAAATTTTTAAACTATCGTTAAATAGCGTTTAATTTAGCCTTTGCTTTAATTGTTCTGTTAAAATGTCGGTACTGCCGTTAAACCACCATATTGATTTTAAGCTGCTTGCCCGGCGGCTAACCCAGGTTGAAAACGATCTGGATGGTGCCGGTGCCTTTTTAAAAAGCTTAAAGCTGGATAGCACCGTACCTGTAATTGGCATAACCGGCCCACCGGGCGCGGGTAAAAGCACGCTGGTTGGCGCATTAATGGCGGAGCTGTTAAAGCAGCAAAAAAAAATAGCTGTGTTAGCGGTCGACCCTACATCGCCATTTAACTTAGGTTCGCTACTTGGCGACCGTGTGCGCATGGCGGCCCATTTTAACCATCCCGACGTTTTTATACGTTCGGTAGCCTCGCGCGGGTCGGTCGGAGGGTTAGGCGTGAAGACTATTGAGATGGCCGATGTTTTACGGTCAGCCGGATTTGATTATGTATTTATTGAAACGGTGGGTGTGGGCCAGTCGGAGATCGACATTGCCGGCCTGGCCGATATAACGATTGTTGTGCTGGTGCCCGAGGCGGGCGATGAGATACAGCACATCAAATCGGGCTTGATGGAAATAGCCGATGTTTTTATCGTCAACAAAGCCGACCGTGACGGTGCTGATGCTTTTGCAGCTAATATTAAAAAGATGGTGATGCAGAAACATGCCGATATCCCGGTTTTTAAAACCGATGCCGTGCATCGGGAGGGTATAGCCGATGTGGTAAGTTATTTACAGCAGGTAAAAAGCAGCCCTAACGAGCGCCAGCTTTTTTTACTGACCGAAAAAGTATACAGGCTTGTACAGCAACAGCGCATGGCCGATGTACAAAAAACAAAGCTTCGGCAAATTATTGCCAAAGCCATGTTAAAAAAGGATTTTAATATCTATCGTTTTGCCGATGAACTAAATATCAGGCGTTCATAATTGCCTCAATTTCGTCGGCTTCAACGGGTATAGCCGCCATCAGGTCTACATTACCGCCTTTAGTGATCAGGATATTGTTCTCCAGCCGTATGCCCAACCTTTCTTTCGGGATATAGATACCCGGTTCGCAAGTTAAAATATTACCCACCTGGAATTGTTGGTACCGGCTGGCAAAATCGTGCACGTCTAAACCTAAATGGTGCGATGTGCCATGCATAAAGTATTTTTTATAGGCAGGCATGGCCGGGTTTTGTTTTTCAACGTCGTGCTTGTCCAGTAAACCCAGGCTTATTAATTGGTGCGTCATTATCTTGCCCACCTCATCGTGGTAATCATTCCAAACCGCACCGGCTACTAACATTTTGGTAGCTTCCTTCATCACATGCAATACAGCGTTATAAACATCGCGCTGGCGTTTGGTAAAACGGCCGTTTACCGGGACAGAGCGGCTCATATCGGCGTTATAATTAGCGTATTCGGCACCAAAATCAAATAATATCACATCGCCATCCCTGCAAACCTGGTTGTTATCGTTATAATGCAGGATGTTTGCGTTTGGCCCCGATGCAATAATAGGGTTGTAAGCGTGCCCGGTTGCCCGTTGCCTGATAAACTCATGAATGATCTCGGCTTCTATCTCATATTCGGTAACGCCGGGTTTAATAAACTTTAATACCCGTTTAAAAGCATCATTGGTTATATCACAAGCCTTTTGGGTTAGCGCAACTTCAATGTCCGACTTTACTACACGCAGATCGCGCATAATAGGCGCCGACCGCAAATAATTATGCAAAGGGTATTTACCGCGTATTTCATTAATATATCTTAGGTCGCGGTACGGTACTGTGTGCAGGTAGCGGTCGTTCTCGTTCGTGTTCAAGTATATGTTATCGGCGTAGTTTATTATACTGTGTAAAATATTATCAAACTCGCTAACCCAATATATTTTTTCGATGCCCGAGGTTAGCCGGGCCTCCTCTTTTGTATATTTATGCCCTTCCCAAACTGCAATATGCTCGTCGGTCTGTCTTAAAAAAAGTACTTCTTTGTATGCCGGATTAGGACAATCAGGGTATAACAATAGGACACTTTGCTCCTGATCTATACCTGATAAATAAAAAAAATCGGCATTTTGCTTAAAAATATGCGTCGAATCACCACTTTTTGGAAATTCATCGTTCGAGTTAAATATAGCTAAAGAGTTGCTTTTTAGTCGCGAAACGAAATTTTTTCTATTATGAATAAATAAATCCTGACTAATAGGTAAGTATTTCATTATTGGTTGCGTATTTTAAGTCCAATCAAACTTTTTTTTGATTTTTTTGTCAAAGAAAATAAAAAATTGGAACAGTGTTTGGTAATGATTTCAAACATAATAACTAAATTTGAAAAAAAAATCACAATTAAATTTGTTTAATCTTAAAACTATGAATTATTCTACATTAAAGAAAACAGCCGCTTTGTCAATTGTTTCTTTGATGGCTTTAGGAGCAGCACACGCTCAAACGTCATCAGACTCATCGACACCGGCCTCAACTTCTGCCAAGATATTTGGTGGGAGCAAACAGTACAGAACCTGGAATGTTGGTGTTAACGTTGGTTTCACTTCTTTCAAAGGCCCGTTTGGTACTAATAACTTTAACGCCGTTGACGGAGGTGGTTTTGGTTACGGAATTTCTGTAAGAAAACAGTTAGCGCATTCTTTTGGTTTGCAAGCTGACATCATGTTACCAGGAAGTACAGTTCACGGAGCAAATACCGACAAAAACGATAACATTGTTGGAATAGGCCCTGCAGGCATTCAGAGCGGAACAACTACTTTAGCGTTTTCGGCTACCATCAGCGGTAAAGTAAACGTTGCAACAGTTGATTTCTTAGCTCGTAAAAACTCTGTTAATTTTTATGTTTCTGCAGGTGGCGGAGCTATTAAGTTTAACCCGGTGTTGCAAACTACTAAATATGGAGTGGTTAATTCGGATCCTGCTGCTGCTTCATCAAACCCAGCAAACCCATACCATCGCTCAAGCGGAAACAAATATGCCGGACCAGAACTTGTTATGCCAGTTGGCGTAGGGTTGGCATTTAGGTTAAGTGACCGAGTTTCGTTAGACCTGGGCTATACTGATAACCTTATTGATGCGGTTAACTTTGATGGAACAGATGGCTACGGCATCCCGGGCAGAATGAGTAAATTCTCATATGCTTACGGTGGTTTAGATTTCTCTTTAGGTTCTGCTTCAAAACCAAACCTGGATTGGGTTAACCCTATTGCTATGCTGTATGACGAATTGAACGATCCTACCTTGAAACAAGAAGTTGAAGCTTTAAAAGGCCGTGTATCAAATGTTGAAAAAGCAGTTGATGACCTGAAAAAAGATTCTGACGGTGACGGTGTATCTGATCAATTTGACAAATGCCCTGGCACTCCTGCAGGTACTGTAGTTGACGGTTCAGGTTGCCCGCTTAAAGTTGGTACCGATACTGCAACTGTTGGTCAAATGATCAGAAATGCAGTTGGTTCACGTGGTGGTAATGGTGGCGGTTCTACCGATGTAAAAGGTACTGCTTACTCAAACATCCAGTTTGAATTTGACAGCTCAGTATTACGTACTTCATCTTACCCTGTTTTAGATGCTACTTCGGCTGACCTGCGTGCAACTGGTAAAACTATCTGGGTTAATGGTTACGCTTCGTCAGAAGGTACTGCTGCTCACAACATGGCTTTATCTAAAGACCGCGCTAACTCAGTTAAAACTTACTTGGTTAACTCTGGTGTTGATGCTAAACACTTAAAAGTTAAAGCATATGGTGAAACTCACCCAATTGCTGATAACTCAACTGAAGACGGACGTGTATTAAACCGCCGTGTAGAGTTCAAAAAATAATTAGCCTCAAAAACTAATTTTAAAAGTCCTGCCAGTTATTGGCAGGACTTTTTTATTTTAAAACAAACTCAGATCAATGGGCACGGCAGGGCAGCAGGTTATCCAACAATGGTTTAAGCAAAAAAACTGGGAGCAGTTTGCCTTTCAGTTGCAAATGGAGGATGCTTACCTAAACGGGTACTCCGGCCTGCTTAACGCGCCAACCGGCAGTGGCAAAACCTTTGCCATGTTTCTGCCTTTTTTAGCCGGTTACATTAACGCCCATTCCAATAATTATAAGACCAGGCAAAACAATGGCCTGATGATGCTTTGGATAACGCCTTTGCGGGCACTCACCAACGATATCCGCAAGGCCATGCAGCAGGTATGTGATGACCTTGAACTGCCCTGGACGATAGGTACCCGCACTGGTGATACATCGGCTGCCGAAAAGCAAGCATTGCGCAAAAGACTGCCCGAAGTACTTTTAACCACCCCTGAAAGTTTGCACTTAATGCTTGCGCAAAAGGACTATCCCCGCCTTTTTAATAACCTGCAGGTGGTAGTTATTGACGAGTGGCACGAGCTGTTGGGTACCAAACGTGGCGTTCAGGTAGAGCTGGGTTTGTCGAAGCTGAAAGCCCTGAGCCGGAAGTCTGAAGTACTGAGCCTTGAGTCGGGAGTCCTGAGCCAAAAGGTTGTTAAGGACTCCCGGCTCAATGCTCCGGACTCAAGACTAAAAATCTGGGGTATCAGTGCGACGATAGGTAACCTGGAACAAGCGGCCGAGGTTTTATTAGGAAACGATATGCCAACTGATCGAATAAAAATGGTGAGGGCTAACCTGGAAAAAAAGATCGTGATCGAATCGGTCATTCCCGAAAATGTAGAAACCTACTCCTGGGCAGGGCATATCGGTTTAAAGCTGTTGCCACAGGTTATCGACATTGTTGAGCGCAGCAAAACCACGCTTATTTTTACCAACACCCGCGCCCAGGCCGAAATTTGGTATCATGCCATTTTGGATAAATACCCGGATTACGCGGGCATTATGGCCATGCACCATGGTTCGTTAGATAACGATCTGCGTAGCTGGGTGGAGCAAGCCTTACATAACGAGGCTTTAAAATTAGTGGTGTGCACATCGAGTTTAGACCTGGGTGTGGACTTTCGTCCGGTTGATACCGTGGTGCAGATAGGCAGCCCTAAAGGTGTTGCACGTTTTATGCAACGCGCCGGGCGCAGCGGCCACCACCCTGGCGCGGTGTCGAAAGCTTATTTTGTGCCAACCCACTCGCTCGAATTGTTAGAGGGAGCCGCTTTAAAACAAGCTATGCATAACGGCGTTTACGAAAGCCGCGACCCTATCTTGTTAGCATTGGATGTGTTGATGCAATACATGGTTACACTCGCGGTCTCCGATGGTTTTAAAGCTGATGAATTGTTTAACGAGATTAAAACAACTTATGCATTTGCCGATTTGAAGCAAAGCGAGTTTGCCGACCTACTGGATTTTATTACCAATGGCGGCAAAACCCTGGCGCAATACGACGAGTTTTTAAAAGTTGAGGTTGAGAATGGCCTTTATAAAGTTAACAACCGCCGTGTTGCCATGCGGCATAGATTAAGCATTGGTACCATTACCAGCGATGTAAGCATCCGTATCAGGTGGTTAAGCGGCGGCAGTTTAGGTACTATCGAAGAATCATTTGTATCCAGGTTAAAGCCAGGTGATAATTTTTGGTTTGCGGGCCGCAGCCTGGAGTTTGTGCGGATGAAAGAGATGAGCGCCTACGTCCAAAAGTCCAACAAAAAGAAAGGGATGATACCAAGCTGGATGGGAGGCCGTATGCCGCTATCATCGCAACTATCGGCCGTACTTAGGGATAAGCTTGATGAAGTTGCCAGGGGGGCCGAAACAGGCGTTGAGGTTAAAGCCTTGAAGCCATTGTTCGCCATACAGGAAGCCGAATCGCACCTGCCGCGCGAAAATGAATTTTTGATAGAATCTTTTGAGTCGCGCGATGGGCACCATTTGTTTTTTTACCCTTTTGAGGGGCGTTTGGTGCACGAGGGGATGGCATCGCTTTTTGCCTATCGTATCTCCAAAATACAGACGGCCAGTTTCTCCATAGCCATGAACGATTATGGTTTTGAATTACTGACCGATGGGCGGATACCATTACAGGAAGCTTTAAAAAACGACCTGTTTAGCATTGATAATCTGCTCGATGACATACAGCACAGCCTGAACGCTAACGAAATGGCACGCCGGCGTTTCCGCGATATCGCGCACATCGGCGGGTTGATATTTACCGGTTATCCCGGCCAACCGGTTAAAAGCAGGCATTTGCAGGCCTCATCATCCTTATTGTTTGATGTGTTTAGCGAGTACGAACCTAACAACCTGTTGGTACGGCAGGCTTATAACGAAGCTTTGGCCTTTCAATTAGAGGAGTTTAGGCTGCGGGCCGCCTTACAACGCATCGGCAAACAAAAGGTCGTCATCAAAACCACCGAAAAACCTACACCTTTTGCCTTCCCGATATTGGTGGATAGCCTTGGCCGCGAACGGCTCACTACCGAAACGCTCGAAGAACGTGTTGCTAAAATGGCCAGCCAGTATGAGCAGGATACCCAATGGAAAAGCACCCGGTCGCAAAAAACAAAGCGCAAATAACCGGTCGTTTCTTAACTGTAATAGCAAATGTAAGCTACATCGGCTACGCAGTTTACATCAAAAGCGGCGTGGGCGGCAACCTCAAAAGTTTGCTGTGGGCCATAGATCTGCCAATCTTCACCAGGTAATTTTACATTTAACGTGCCCGAAATAATAACCATCACCTCGGCCGATGAAGTGCTGAACGTATACCCGCCCGGTACCATAACGCCAACCGTGGCTTTACCTTTATCAGTATCTAAACCCAGGCTTTGTACTTTGCCTTCGAAATAAGTGTTGTGTTTTATGCTCATATTTTAATTGATCCTATTTCTGTATCGCAACCCTCGTAGGCGTATCTTTACCAGATACAATGCTACGCGAGCTTAACGCGATGGCGCGGATAGCCGAGGTTATGTTGGCTACATCCAGCGTTTTTAACTCGTCCGTTACTTTGTGGTAATCCGGGTCAATATCTATCTGGTCGGTTGATATGGTGTGGGCCGGTACGCCTAAACGTGCAAGCGTAGCGTTATCGCTGCGGTAAAACAGGTTTTGGGTGGTATATGGGTCGGGGTAAAATTTAAAGTCGGTCCCTTCCAGGTTCTTTTGCAGGATCTGCCCAAAATCCGACCGCTCGTAACCGGTAATAAAGGCCGAGTTTTGTCCCCACTTTGAAGGCTTGCCTATCATTTCGATATTGAACATGGCCATTACTTTATCTGCATTTATTGTTGTGGTAAAATGCCTTGCACCATAACCGCCCGATTCCTCGCCCGTAAAGGCGATAAAGATCAGCGTCCGCTCGTTATTGTTTAGCTTTTTGTAATACTTGGCCAGCTCAATAACTGCGGTAACGCCCGAAGCATCATCATCGGCACCATTAAAAATACTATCGGGCGTCATGCCTTTGCGGATACCCAGGTGATCAAAGTGCCCGCTAAAAACCACATACTCATCGGCTTTACTTTTGCCGGGGATCATCGCCGCCACATTAAACAAGGGTACGTCTTCGCTGGTTACCGTGCAACTGGCTTCAAACGAGGTTACCTTATCCCAGGTACCCAGCACGTAAACAACAGTTGCCGAGCCTGGACGGCCGCCGCCATTTTTCGCCCTTTCTTTTCCTGCTTTAAATTGCGCGGTGTACGATGTATCTACAATTACCAGCGTTTTTTTACCGCTCATGGCAATAGTGCGCATGTCGTTTTGATATTGTTTTCCGGCGCTCTCAATTACCACCTGTACATCAGCATCGTTACTCCAGTTAAATGATGCGGATGCACTGCAATATGTATTAGCCGATGGTACTGCTGCCATATTGATATTGACCATGGTTTTGCCAGGCGTAGTGCGTTTCATGGGGATGTTTTGCCGGTAGCCGGTAGTACTGCCTGCTAAAGGGGCCACACCGATGGCTTTAAACTCGCCTTCGATAAACTGGGCGGCCTTTTCAATACCTGGCGTGTATATGGCACGGCCTTCCATATCGTCCGCGCTAAGCGTTCTAATCAAACGCTCTACATTCTTCTGATCGATAAGTTTATTGACGTCCTGGGCTAACCCTTGCGCTGCAAATGCCAATAAAGTTAAGGCTACTAAATATTTTCTCATGATCGTTTTATTTTACTTTGGTTGATAACCAGTTTGTACGGAATGTTTGTTGCTCGGGGCTTAGTGCTTTGCCTGCTTTTTCAAAAGTAACTACTTCTAAAGCCGGGCTTTCTTCCAAAGTAACAGTGGTATGGTGTAAGCCTGCACGGTCGGTATAATCGACCGCTATTTTATCGCCAATGCTTTTTGCGGATACGATATCGGCAAAAGCCTGTGCATCTTTAATGTCTTTACCATCGGCTTTTAATATTACGTCGCCAACATCTAAACCTGCTTTGTAAATGGGCGTGCCTATGGTGGTGTTTGATGTGATGGCAAAACCGGCATCGGTAGTGGTACGAACCTGGCCCGAGCGCCCCCTTTGCGCGTTAACAAACAGCGAACCTGCCCAGGCTTTACCCGGTTGCGCTTTACGCAGCACCAGGCCTGCTTTTGCTAATAATGCCTCGTAATTGTTTTTTTCGAAGCCATAGATGTACTTGTTAAAAAAGTCGGCCGCAAAGGTTTTGTTGGTTACTTTGGTTAACGATTTTTGCAGATCGGCAATGGTATAAGGTATATAAGGTTTACCATTATCCAGCCAAACCTGGCGCATATAATCATCCAAAGTGATGTTAAACTCGCTGCGCAAGCGCAGGTCGAGCGCGAGGGCCGTAGCGCCGCCATAAAAGTAATAGCTGGTGAAAATATTGCCCTGGTTAGTAGCATCAATGGATACGCCTGCATCGGCAAATACGGCATAATTGCTCATTTGCACCGGCGAGTAGCGCGCCGCCGCAGGCGTGTTCAATACGCTATTTGCCAAACCGCCTAATGTGCGGGTATATTCCTCGGGTGTGTGGAAGCCTGCACGTACCAATAGCATTTCGCCGTAATATTGGGTAAAGCCTTCGGCAAACCAAAGTTCGCCGCTCATATCGGCATGTTCAAAATTAAAAGGCTCGAGTGTTTTAGGGCGTATGCGTTTTACATTCCAGCTATGAAAATACTCGTGCGCAAAGGTGCCCAGCATACGTACCTCGTTGCCTTCAACCTTGTCCATCGGTTCAACAATGCAGGTAGAGTTGCGGTGCTCCATCCCATCGCCCGAATTTGTCGGGAAAACATCCTGCAAAAAGGTATATTCGCCATAGTCATAGGTCGGTAGTTCGCCAAACACCGCTTTTTCTTCCAGTACAACTTTTTGCACCATCTTGGCAAAATTGTCTATTACGGGCTGGGCATCAACCGAGTGTGTAGTGAGGTGCAATGTTTCTTTTTTGCCATCGGTATTCACCACCTCCCAGGTCGACCGCTTAATATCGGCCAGTTCGGTGGGGCTATCCATCATGTATTGCAAATTGGGTGCGCTATATACACTTGCACCTTCATGTTTCAATTGGGTAGCCACTTTCCAGCCGTATTTATCCAGGTCGTTAAATTCAAATTTTACCGGGCGTTTCTCCAATCCCAAAGCCCACATAAAAGTGGCAGGCATGTTTAAGTGGGCGTGGCTAAGGTCAATACCCGCATAAGTGCCGTCAACCCAGTTGGCATACAGCGTATAGCTAATTTTGATGGTTGGCCCGTGGTCGCTGGCGACCTCGTACACATCACCTTCAATTTGTTTAATGGGTAATGCCGAGCTATCCACATTAAAAGCCTTAACGTTATAAATATTTTTGCCAAACTCGGCTGTAGCATAACGCCCTGCTGATGAGCGGCTCATGCGTACCTTAACCGCACCGGCAGGCGCCTCGGGGATGGTCATGATTATTTTGGCTTCGTGGTGTGCCGCGTTGGGGAAATACACCTCGTAAAAAATGGGCTTTTGGGCAAAAAGGCTGCCGGTGATAAACAGCGCAAAAATGAGGGGGTAAAGTTTCTTCATGAGATCAGTTATTTTGAGCAATGGATACAAAGCCTGAAATTATTAAAAATTAAGCTTACAGCAAAACATCGCTTAATTGTTACGCTATGTTTTCGGCAATAAAAAGGATTGGCTGGTTAAAGCGGAGTGTGAAGAACCCGTCGGCTATGGTTTCGTATTTATTGGCACCCGACTTTTGCAAACCATCGGTTTGCAGGTCATCAACCGGGCCCATCAGATAGATCAATTCGCCCGCGGGTTTCCATTTACCAAAGCCACTACTAACCGGATATATTTTTTTATCGGCACAGTAAATTACCAGGTTGATCTGGTCGGCGAAAGCAAGATAATCATCAAATAGAAAGCTATCGGTTACAATATTGACGGCAGGGTAATTATTTGCAACCAGATAAGATAAGGCTGTTTGCAGATAACTGTCATCGCTTGCGCGGATATATTTTATGTCGGACTGAAGGGTATCCGCCTTGCTGTCCGTGCCAAACACTACATCTACTTTAATGCCTGCAGTAGTAAGCTTTTCGGCGGTATCAGCTGTAACTAAAACAGTAGGGCTCCATTCGAGCAATTGCCCCAGCAACTCATCGGTAAACTGCTCCATGCCTAAAACCAGCAAAGCGGGTTCCTGCTTTTCGCGGACGATGTGGTGCGAAGACATAAGCGTTATTGGTTACTCAGTTATTAGGTTATTGAGTGTTATGCTCGCTAAAGTTTTTTAAGGCCCTCCCTGAACAAGAAGGGCCTTGGTTATTTATTCAAAGTAATTATTGATCTTGAATCCACCGGCCTTTAAGTATTCATCTTTTTTAACCAGGTGCATATCTGATGTCATCATGTCTTTTACCAATCCGGCCAGATCATATTTAGGTTCCCAGCCTAATTTTTGTTTAGCTTTAGTGGGGTCGCCTATTAACAACTCTACTTCGGTTGGCCTGAAATATTTTTCGTCGACCCGTACAACGGTTTGTCCTTGTTTCAGGTTATCGGTTTTAAGGCCTAAGGTGGCAGCTTTTTCTTCGTCTATCGATATGATCACCCCTTTTTCGTTATGATCTTTTCCGCTAAACTCAACCTCAATGCCTATCTCGGCAAAGCAAAGGCGTACAAATTCGCGTACTGTGGTGGTAACGCCGGTAGCAATAACAAAATCATCGGGTTTATCCTGCTGCAGCATCAGCCACATGGCTTCCACATAGTCCTTGGCGTGGCCCCAGTCGCGTTGTGCCGATAGGTTACCCAGGTACAGGCATTGCTGTAAGCCTAACGCAATTTTTGCAGCCGCGCGGGTAATTTTACGTGTTACAAAAGTTTCGCCGCGTACCGGGCTCTCGTGGTTAAACAAAATACCGTTGCAGGCATACATATCGTAAGCTTCGCGATAGTTAACAATTATCCAGTAACCGTAAAGTTTAGCTACGGCATAAGGCGAACGCGGATAGAACGGAGTTGTTTCGCTTTGCGGAACGGCCTGCACTAAACCATATAGCTCTGATGTTGACGCCTGATAAATCCGGGTTTTTTTGGTCATCCCCAATAAACGTACCGCTTCCAGTATGCGTAGTACACCAATACCATCGGCATTGGCCGTATATTCGGGCGTATCAAAGCTTACTTTAACGTGGCTCATTGCGGCCAGGTTATATATTTCGTCGGGCTGTGTTTCCTGGATAAGGCGTATCAGGTTGGTTGAGTCGGTCAGGTCGCCGTAATGTAACTTAAAATTGGCTCCGGCTTCGTGTTGGTCGTGATATAAATGGTCTATCCTGTCAGTGTTAAATAACGATGAGCGCCGTTTTACGCCATGCACCTCATAACCCTTTTTTAATAAAAATTCGGTCAAATAAGCGCCGTCTTGTCCTGTTATACCCGTAATAAGTGCTTTTTTCATGAATAGATGTTTTTCTTAGCAATTAGCGTTACGTGGCGGTAACTACTGTTTTTTTTCCTTTTTTATTAATTTTAATAGGTATTGCCCATACCCGCTTTTAATTAGCGGAGCCGCAATATGTTCTAACTGTGTTGCATTGATAAAGCCCATGCGGTAGGCAATTTCTTCAATGCAGCCTATTTTCATGCCCTGGCGCTCTTCGATAACCTGTACAAACTGGCCTGCCTGCATTAGTGAGGCAAAAGTACCGGTATCCAACCAGGCGGTGCCGCGGCTTAAAATACCAACTTTAAGCTTACCTTGTTTAAGATACTCTTTATTAACATCGGTTATTTCGTACTCGCCACGGGGCGATGGTTTAATATTTTTTGCTATTTCAACTACCGAGTTGTCATAAAAGTACAAACCAGGTACAGCGTAGTCGGATTTAGGCTCTAAAGGCTTCTCTTCGATCGATATGGCATGATTATTTTGGTCAAACTCAACTACCCCGTAACGTTCAGGGTCGGATACCTGGTAAGCAAACACCATACCGCCAACCGGATCGTTACTTACCTGCAGCAAATGCGACAGGCCATCTCCATAAAAAATATTGTCGCCTAATATCAGGGCAACTTTATCATTACCAATAAAATCGGCCCCGATAACGAACGCCTGTGCTAAACCGTTAGGCTCGGCTTGTACAGCGTATTTAAATGTGCAGCCAAGGCGCGAACCGTCGCCCAGTAGTTTTTCAAAATGGGGCAGATCATGCGGTGTGGATATGATCAGTATTTCGTTAATGCCCGCGAGCATCAGTACCGATAGCGGGTAGTAGATCATCGGTTTATCGTAAACCGGCATTAACTGTTTACTCACTGCCAAAGTTAAAGGGTGTAACCTGGTTCCAGATCCCCCTGCAAGTATAATTCCTTTCAAAGCGCCATCATTTAGTGATAATGCAATAATATCAATAAAATATGAAAAAACGGGCTTTAAATTCCAGAAACCTGGTCTTGTAGCTCCGCGTACCAGTCGGCACCATATTTACGGATGAGCGGGGCCTTTAAAAACTCGTGTACACGTACGTTCAACTCACTGCCAAAGGTGCAAGCCGGTGCGCAAATGCTCCATCGATCATAATTTAAAACATCAAACTCGGGGTATTTGGTGATGCGTATAGGATATAAATGACAAGAGATAGGTTTTTGCCAGTCTATATCGCCGTTTTCGTAAGCCTTTTCTATAGCGCATTTGGTAATGCCATTTTCCCATATCACATAAGCACATTCTTTATTCGTATCTACGCAAGGCGTGGTATAGTCGCCCTCAAAATCCTTGACATAAGTACCCACCTCCTCAACAGTGGCGATACCCTTAGCTGTCATGTAGGGTTTAACATGGGGGTATATCTGCTTTAAAACATCAAGTTCGGCAGCTTCTAAAGGTGCGCCCGAGTCGCCCTCCAAACAGCAGGCCCCTTTACACTTGTTTAAATTGCAAACAAAACTTTCGCGCACAACATCCTCATGCACCAGCGTATTCTGAACTTCGATCATTTAATTTACTTATTATTTAAAGGGTATTTTAGTCCCTTAGCGTCAGCCAGGTCCATAGTGAGGCTGCCAACTATTACTTCTACCTGCGCTTTTACGGGTATGCGGTTACGGTCGTCGGTTATCCAAAGGTACAGCTTACTATCTTTTTTAAAAATGTTGCCCGGTATAATGGTCGGGTTAAATTTAAGACAATCAAACTTGCCCATGGAACATTCAACTGTTTCTTTGCCCATATAAGTTATGGTCAGGGATTGTATAGCATCTTCCAGAAAATAGCGGAACACAATTTTATCCCCTACTTTGATATTCGTCATGTCAAGGCAACGGGCAAAATAATAGGCTGATGGAAAATCGAATACCTTACCGGTAAAGGGGAACACACCTTTGTCGGCGGTAATTTTATGTTCCTCGTGGTCAAAAACCACATGGTCGGCATGGCGGTATTTACCTTCGCGGCGATTTTCGGTATACAGGTAAGGCATTAAAGTGGTGCAATCGATGTTCGACTCGTAACGGTTACGCACTTTATAAAAAATATCGAACGTGCCCGATGTTTTACCATCGGCAACAATATGGTAAATTGGTTTGCCTTCGTACTTTGTATCGCCGGTTAGTATCTGCAGGTCGGCTTCGGCCGCAGTAAAAATGCCATATTTAAGTTTATAGTGCAGGTGTTCGCCTTGCTGAAAGGGTGGCTGTAAGTCCTTTTCGGGTTCCTGCGCCCGGGTGTTACCGGCTAAAACTGCTATCAGTAAAAATAAGGTCAAATATTTCATATAGCAATTTAGCGCTTGTTAAAAATTTAATCTTTTCGCTTGTATATGGGCACTGTAGAACAAGGTTCGCCAAACATCAGGCTTTTTACCACCGGGGTAAGCCTTTTGGTCAACTCAATGTACGCCGAATTAGGCACTGCTACATCGCCGCATCCTTTAATTACAACCCGCTGATCGCGATATTGTTCAACATTTAACCCAGTTAACGCTTTTTCGAACAAAATCGTTTCAAGGGCCTCCATATTTCCAAAAACAATTTCGCGGGCGTACGGTGCCATGCGGTTGGCCAGTAACATATAGGCCCAGGTAGGTACTATGGCATCGGCTGTGCAGGTAATGGCTACATTTTTACCAGCATATTGCTGCCAATCGTGGTTTTTTACAAACTCCCTGAAGTCTTTTTCGCGGAGCATCAAACTCATAAAAAGGTTGTCTTTGATATCATACAAAACACGCTCGCCGGGCGGGTAAAAGCTTGCAGGGTCGACACTGACCAGGCCGCTCTGCGCAACTTTATTGACTATTTCTTCCTGTATATCCATCGCAAAATGAGACAAAAAAAATCCGGAAAGGTTCAAATACCTTCCCGGATGCAAAATTACTGAATATATTGACTATAATATCTTCGCTCTGTAATCTTTAATATTTGCTTTCTCTTTTAAAGCCTCCAATATCCCATTCTCGGCACGCTGACCGAGTGACTGGCTGATCTGGTCTTTTTGACGGGCTGTATTGGCAAGCGGGGCTGGGTTAACAAAGCTGTCTATCGAATATACATATACACCTTTTTCGCCTTCAATTGGTTTTGATACCTTATTAGGCTGCGAACCAAATATGGCGCCGATCAGTTTGTTCTCCTGTGATGAACCTGGCAGCACCGGATTAGCAAACACCACGTTTTCAACAGGGATAACTTTTCCGCCTGTTTTTTGCGCAACCTGGTCAAGGTTTGATGCTGATTTTACCGCGTCGTTTAATTTTGAGGTTAATTGTTTGGCTTTAACGATATTTAAAACCTGTGGTTTTATTTGTTTTTTAACGTCGTCTAACGATAAAATGCCTTTGGGTTTTATTTGGGTAAGTTTTGCCACCAAATAGTAATCGCCCGACTGGTAAATTTTATCAGTGATATCTCCTTTATCGGCATCGTTAAACATCCACCGGATCAGGTCGCGGGAGTTCTCTAAACCGGGTGCACCCGATGCGGTACCGCTAACGTCTTCGGCCGTTTTTTTGTTTAACCCTTCTTTTTTAACTTCCTCGTCAAAGTTATCTTTGGTTACCGATGCTAAAAAGCTCTGAGCTTTTGAATAAGCCGTGGTTTGGGTTTTACTGCTTGCCGATAAGGGTTTATCAACTATGGCCACTTTTGCAACTTTTAGCGAACCCTTTTGCTCCAATACCTCAATGAGGTGCACACCAAATTGTGATGTAACAACCTTAAGATCGCCTTTTTTGGCATTAAATGAGGCATCTACATACTCTTTAGCAAATACGCCTCCGGCCATGTTGCCGTTAATGTCAAAAGAAGGTACATCTCCGCCTTTGTCTTTGCTGCCCGGATCAGTTGAGTAGGTTTTTGCCAGGTCGGCGAATGATTTGCCGCTTTGTACCAGTTTTTTTAATGAATCCGCTTTGGCTATCGCTTTATCCAGCCCGCCCTCGGTATTTGGGTTTAATAAAATGTGACGTGTTTTAACACTATCATAGCTTGTTTTGATATCTACCAGCTTAGCCAGTTTGTACGAATCGTTCGAAAAATACGGGCCGTAAATAAAACCCGGTGCTGATGCAAACATAACGGTATCTAACTTATGCTCGAGCTGTCCTTTTTTTACATAGGTTAAGGGCGCTTTGGTCTCGGCATTAAGCGCAACAAATAACGAATCGTTGGTGCTTGCTTTAAAATCGGGGATCAGTTTTTCAACTGAGGTCTTGATCTCGGCCGAATCTTCTTTTGATGGCGACGCATTAAATGCTACATAATCAAAGCTGCGTGTTTCCTGCTGGTTTTTAAACATGGCCTTATGCTCATCATAATAACTTTTATAGTCATCATCGGTTAGCGTTACCTTATCATCGGGGATAGAAGCGTACTCCGCGCTTACATATTTAAAGTTAACCAGGCGGTTTTTGTTATTGTAATCGTCGCGGGCTTCAAGGCTGTTTACATACAGCCCGCTTTTAATAAGCGTAAAATACTTTTCGGCCTTTTTACTTGCAATCAGCTCGTCAATAAAATTATGCCAGGTAGCTTTGATCGGGTCGCCTGCTTTAGCGGTGCGCTCCCTGTTCAAAAAGTCAACCAGGGCCGCACGGTCAAACTGACCGGTTTGGCGATTGCTGAAGTTTTGAATGATCTGCGGGGCGGGGTTTGATCCGCTCACCATATCCTGGGTCTCGTTATCGCCAACGGCAATACCCAGCTTATCAATTTCTTTGTTCAGGATGGTTTGGCCTACCAGCTGGTTCCAGGCGTTATCCTGTATCAAACTTAAAAACTGTGGATTAACAGAGCTTTGCCCGGTTTGTTGTTTATAATTGGTTGTGTTTTGGTCAACCTTTTTATTAAAATCATCGATCGTTATTTTTTCGCCGTTAATTTCGCCGGCCTCATTTGCCGACCCTCTTAAAAACGATTTACCCGAAGTGATCACCTCGGTAGCGATAAAAGCAAAAAGCGATAGGCCGATAGTTATTGCAACTATTTTGCCTAACCTTTCGCGCAAAAAATTCATTACACCCATTGTATAGCTATATTTATATTACTCAAAAAAGAGGCGCAAGATACAACTTTTGATAAAAATTTATAACACTATTTTCAATGTGTTATTTAACTAAATATCAAGGCTTAATCCCGTCGCGCATTTCAATTATCCCATTGGCGCCAACGTTGTCCCATTTGGTAAAAGTTTCGTTGGTCTCAAACCTTGTACCGGTCAAATCTGTACCATCGGCTTTATGCCATTCCCATGGCAGGTTAGTAAACAGCAACTTTTTGTTTTGGTCCCATATCATCTCGTTCGATTTGAAAGTGTCGCCTGCTGTGCTTCGTAAAATAACGTTTTTGGTTAGCGTTATCACTTTATCGTTATTGCTGGTTACGGCATAATCGCTAACCACGGTGCCGCTTATTTTAAGGTCCTTATCGTAAAATGTAAGCAAAATGCCTTTGGGCATTTCTTTGTGCGGGGTTTTGCTGTTTGCAAAGTCTAAAAGTAACGGGGTTTGCAAACGGGCCTTTACGTGCGCAGAGTCGCTGTATATCACCTCAACGCCCATGCTGCTGTCAACCGGGTTGGTAAACTCTTTCTTCGATATTTCGCGTACCTTTTTCAGGTCGTTCTCGCAAGCGGTGAGCAGCACAGTCATCAATAATGCGGACAATAAAAAACCGCCGGTCCATGTGGCTGTGTGCTTCATGGTACTAAAGCTTAATCAAATTTGAATTTCTGGAACCATTTATCATTAATGGTGAACCCTAAGTGAAAGTTAATATAGCTTTCGTTAACCAGGTTGTTTTGCAATGTGCCGCGTTTGCCAAATTCGGCCGCGAAATTTATTTTGTAGAAACTGGTGCGCGATGTATTGGGGATTGGTATGCCTAAGCCAATAGTAGCGCCATATTGTTTAATATCGACACCGCTCGCGTTGATATAGGTTTTATCGTAATTAAAGCCTATGCGGTAATCAAGTACTGCCAGGTAGCTGCTGATTGCATTGATATTGGGCGTAATTTGCGCGCCAACTATAAAACTTTGGTTGTTTTGCAAGCCCGCGTTAACGCCGTTTATAGTCAGATCGCTCCATGTACCGGTTTTAAACTCGGCGCCAACCATAAAGTGATTATCTTTTTGGTAGGTTATGCCCAAACGGTTTATTTGCGGCAATTGTATTTTGCCCGAGCTTTGTTCATTACGGATACTATCTGACGCCACATTAGGTGTACCATCGGTTGTTAGCCTGTACTGGCTGATGATGAATTTGCTGGTTGAGTTTAACGTTGTACCTGCCGAACCGGAATAACCCAATATCAGGTGTGTATCGGTATTAAAATTGATATAATACTGCAAGCCGTAATCGTAATTTACGCCACCGGCGCTTATGCTGTTCTCAACACTTGAATTTAAAGCGGTAGCCAGCTGGTCAAATTCGGTTGAGCGGAAGTTTTTTTCGTTACCAAAAATATAGCTTAAGTTAAAGCCCACATGCAGGTTTTTACCTATGCCTATGCCATAGCCTATATATGCTTTTGATAAGCCCCCCTCGCCGTTATATTTATAACTGGCCACAGTGCTGGTATCGGTACCGCCCGATGATCCGTTATTAATATGTACCGATGCTGTTTGTGTGTAGTTATAACCCAGATCGGAATACGGCAGCAAGCCAAAACTAAACGCGGCGTGCTTTCCTGTAGGTATAGCGAACGTGATATGGCCTAACCTGAAACTGCTGCTTGTTTGCGATGTGGCGTTTGTTTGGCTAAGAGTTGACGTGTTGATAAGCCCCCCCATATCAATAGATGTTAAGATGATATTGCTATAAGTAGCCGGGTTAACTACATTGATATCGTTAAATCCGCCAGTTTTGCCCACAGCTACCCCAAGGCCGCCAACACCTATGTTTTGCGGCAAAAGCGGGTCCTGGTAAAGGCCGATGCCGTATTTTGAATATGGTGAGGTAGTAGTGGCTGATGTTTGCGCAAACGCGCTAAACGTGGTGGCAAAAAGTATAAATAAAACAAAAAACTTAATATAATTAATCATTATGCTGTTGTATAACTGCGTTTAATCCTATCAGAACCAAGTTAGGTTCGATTTTAATATGAGGGGCAAAGATGCTATTTTTCAGTACAGTATCAAAAAAAATAGCGTCGCCGCCGGTTAGTATAATATTTGTGTTGGGCCAGGTCTTAAAATAACTCTCCATAAACCCTAAAACCTCAAACCGGATGCCGTTTTGTACGCCTGAGCGGATGGACGTATCCGTGGTAGTGCCAAAATTTTCGTTAAAAGCATCGTCGGCCTTTAACAGCGGCAATGCCGATGTATAATCATTCAACGCTTTGTAACGCATATTTAGCCCCGGCGATATGCTGCCTCCAAAATAATTACCGTTCTCGCTTACCCAGTCGTATGTTATGCAGGTACCTGCATCGATAACCAGGTTAGCCTTACCGGGGTTCAGTACCCGCGCCCCGGCAACAGCTGCCAAACGATCGAGGCCAAGGGTAAGCGGTGTTTGGTAATGGTTGCTAACCAATTTGGACATTGCTGCGTTAAACCTTAGTACGGTAATACGTTCGTCCAAAACCTGCACCCATTCTTCAGGCTGCTTTTTTACCGACGAAACTATCGCTTTTTGGGGCTTATAAGTATTTAACACGTTACTCAATATTTCGGCATCGACAGCATCGTACCGCTCCGCCCACACCAGGTCAGCGCCATTAAAAACAGCAAGCTTGGTAAATGAGTTGCCAATATCAATTACCAGGTTCGGCATCAGGCTTTAACAAACGACAGCATCGATTCTAAAATAGCCAGCCCGTCCTGGTTAGCCAAAAGGCTGTCGGCGGCACGCTCCGGGTGCGGCATCATGCCAAACACGTTACGGCCCTTGTTGCATACACCGGCAATGTTCTCGATCGAGCCATTAGGGTTTGCATCGGCAGTTATATTGCCACCTGCATCGCAATACCTAAATAGCACCTGGTCGTTATCGTTCAACGCTTTTAGAGTATCCGCATCAGCAAAAAAGTTACCCTCGCCATGCGCTATCGGTATCTTTAGGGCTTTGTTAAGGTCAACCTGGTTTGTGATCAGCGAGTTTGATGTTTGCGCTTTAAGGTAAATGTTATCGCATATAAATTTGCGTTTACTGTTATGCAGCAATGCTCCCGGTACCAAACCGGCTTCGGCTATTATTTGAAAGCCGTTGCAAATGCCCCAAACGTAACCGCCTTTGGCCGCAAACTGGATAACCTCTTGCATAATAGGCGAAAACCTGGCTATCGCGCCCGAGCGCAAATAATCGCCAAACGAGAAACCGCCGGGCAAAATAACAAAATCAACATTTTGCAGATCATGGTCTTTATGCCAAAGGCGCACTACCTGCTGGCCCATAATTTTTTCCAATACGTAAATGATATCCTCATCGCAATTGGAACCGGGAAAAATAACTACACCAAACTTCATGCTACAAAACTAACACATGCGGGCATATATGAGCTAATATAAAAGTTAAAAAGTGTTAAACTGGAAGTAAATAATGCTAATTACCAATAAAATATACAGCGTTTCGTAAAACCAGCGCTTGGTGGCATACAAAAAATAATAGGCAAAAAAAATGGCCGCAGGTACCGCGCACAGCATAAAATGGCTAAGCCTGAAATTTGCCTTGATGTAAAACGACAGCAGCGCGATGATAAAAATAACGCTGAGCAACTGGAACGATTTGCGTACCTGCACAAAGCTTTTAAAGTAATTTATCCGCAGGCGTAAAAAGGCCAGTATGAAAATAATGATGACGGGGATAAGCACCAGGTAGTTGTAATAGTTGATCTGTATTTTACTGGGGAAACTGCTGCCTAAGGGTAACCAGATGGTGTAATACTGGTTGATACGATCGGTAAGGTAAAAATAAACCGCCAGAAAGAAAAAGATGGTGATAAAGCCGACCAGCACAGCTACCCACTCGCGCCAGTTAAACGGGCGGAAAATGATGAGCGCTATCCAGACCGCCAAAAACATGTAAATGAATGGAAAGTAGACCAGGGTACCTATACCGACGATCATGCCCAGATCATAAGCGGTGGTTTTGGCGCTATCGTTTTTGTAAAAATTAAACAGCTTATCAACCATCCAGATCACCAAAAAATTGCAGATAAGCGGCGGACTTAGTATCAAGAACGGCACAAACAGACCCGATACTGTAATATACATTAAAGCCGGCAAAAACGAAGGCTTGCCCAGCAGGTTGTATTTGTTGACCACCTGGTTAAGCCACAGCGCCTGTATAAATACCAGCACCCCTGCCGTAAGCAGGTTGTATATGGACGAGAACAGGTTTTCGTACGAGATGGGTATGAGCGAATGTGCAAAAGGTTCGAGAAAGGTAAACTCAATGCGGGCAGGCAAGTGGATAACAAAGTTGATGCGCAAAATACATAAAAACAGGCCGAGCCACACAATGTTAACCGGATTTAAAGCCCTGAATAGTTTGATCATTGCGCGTTTTTAAATTTAAGGCAATATTAAGAAAACGCATCAATAAATTCCGATCTATACAGCAGTCATCTGATCTTTGTGCTTCCAGGTTTTGATTTAAGGGACGTCCAGTGGGCCAAGGTCGACTTTGGAGCCATTTTTTTGAATTTCTTTATTGCTGCCAAGCTGTGGTATTGCGTACCGCCCCACAGGCGTTTTTGATTTTGTTAGTTCAAATCCGGGCGGAACAGGATAACCTGGTTTGCCAAATTGATCCATTAAAAAATTTTTGAACCCTATTTTAATTGCGGGCGATTCGGGCTTAACGGCATAAATGCCCTTTTCAGCATTTACAAAAAGCGGATCGGCAATTACCGAGTGTACATCAAGCTTGTATGTTGCCCAGGTTGGTTCGGCATTTATTTTGCCACCACCTTCTTTGCCTGCATCAATTTGTAAAGTAACCGCGTTGCCTTTGTTCCAAAACAGGTTGCTGTCAATAATCCCTGTATTGGGTTTAAAGTCCTTAGTGCGGCAGTAATAAGGGTTTTTATTTATGATAATATTGTGAGCAATGGTTTTTTGCATGTCGGGTGTATTCCATTGATGGATTGTTGCAAGCGCATTTAGAATGATGTTGTTAGTGATAGTGTGGTTAAAACCCAGTTGCGATTTAAACCCACAGTTTACTAAAAGATTGTTATATATCAGGTAATTGGTTGACCCATCATCAAGGTCGATGCCATATGATGCGTGGCCGGGTGGATTATAAAATAGGTTATTGCGGATGACGTTAGGTTGAACCGCGTCCAAAAGTGCATATTTGCGCGAGTCGTCTCCCTTTGTTCTACCCCACCAGCGGTCTCTCCCCCAAGAGTTAAAAGGTCCGTGGTCGCATGTTTCACGTACTTCGTCAAAAATATCATTGTACTCAATTATGTGTCCTCCAAATGTACCGTCTTCAATATTGATGCCTGACCGTGGGCCGTAGTGTGCTGTACAATGGCTCACGGTTATGTGTTGGCTCATCGAAATAAGTACTGCAGCCGTTTGTTTTTCAAACATGCCATTATCGTACACGTAACAATATGTGATATTTATGTTTTTAGGATAATTTTCGCTGGCAGGCCCAGGGTGAATCAAATCGGCAGGCAGCTGATGATTGTTGTTCCAGGTGCAATAATACCATGTTGAGTTAGGCAGCCCTACAGTAGCTATTGCTGTAGCACCAATATGTACAAAGTCACAACCGGTTACAACGTTATCCTCATTGTGTCCGCTCATAAACACACCATTGCCGCCAATGTTATGGAAATTGCAATCCCTTACTTCAATATGCTCAGCATCCTGCATAAAAACAACACCTGTTCTGGCAATTGCCCAATCCCCTTGTGACAGTCCTTCGTAGGGCCTTGTAAATAATGTACGATGAGTGTGGGTAAATGTAAAGCCTGAAAAGTGCAGATATTTGACTTTTTGGGTCATTGTGCCTACAACCCGTATCAATTCTTCCTGCGTGGCCCCTACCAAAAAGCTTTGGTCAAGATTTGAAGAAACAGGTGGGTATAAATAAAGTTTCCCTTCTTTTTTATCATAGTACCATTCGCCCGGGGCATCAAGCTCTTCAAAAATATTCTCGGCTACCTGCCGATTAAGATTAGCAACACTGCCCCGGTTATTGTCGCCTACCCATTGCAGGTTCAAATCGGTACCTGTTTTTCCGGTTATTTTGTAAGATTCGCCACCCCAACCCGTAACATGCATAGCTCTTATATACCCGCCAGTGGGGTCGTGCCATGCGGCTACGCGGTCGGCTATATTAGCGCATCCCTGTAAAGGGATCTTATCTGCATCGTAATTGGGATAACGAGCAAGGGTGAGCAATTTATCGGAATTAAGGAACAGCATATCAAAATTATACCCTGTACCTATCTCAGCCACCTTTATACTGCCTGAATAAGTTGTCCATTTTGGGTTAAGTTTTACGCCACCACTTAGGATTACGGTTTCATTAGGATAAGCTGCATAAGTAATCGGCGTATTGGCGGTACCGTTATCCTCAGGGGTAAACGTAAGCGAATTGGGTAAATAATATGTTCCGCCCCGAACCCATACGGTTACCGGAACTGTAAGTGGTTGCATAGCCCGTATTGCAGCTTGCGCTTTTGCCAACGTTTTAAACGGAGATCGCATTGTACCTGACGCATTATCCTTACCGTTATTAGCAACATACAGTTCCTGGATGGTAGGGCGTTGCGCTAATAAAGGATGAATAGACAATAGTAATGTAGCTATCAAAACGAGCGATAGTCTTTTTACTCTCATCGCATTAACAATAAGCATGGTACTGTAAGTTTATGCACAAGGTTAATTTATAACCGTTCAATAACTATCATGCCCCATCCTGTGTTCGCTACCGGTAAAATTCTTATTAATACTTGCGGTTTTCAACCTATCAATAGGTTCTTGCATACTTTTTCACCATCTCATCAACAATGGCCGCAGTCTCATCGGGGAAGTTGACTTTTACGCGTTGGTCACTTTCCACCCATTTGCTTATCTCGGGCACACAGTTATCGTTTATTTCGCTGATCACAGGTACACCTAACTTTGATGCGGCCAGCGCGTTGCATATTTGTTCGTACTGGTCCCTCATGGGTACCATCATCACCTTTTTTTGCAGGAACAGCGCCTCGGCTGGGCCTTCAAAGCCGCCACCGGTAAGCAGACCTTCGCAATTAGCAACGCTTAAGGTAAAGCCCTCGTTATTTACCGGGTTAACGGTTACGTTGCCTTCCTGGTAAGTGGTTTTTTGCCTTTTGGAGAATACCTGCCACGGCACGTCTATCTGGTTGAGGTATTTAACCAGGGTACGGTCGTCATACGCGGGCAGGTATACGGTATAATGGCCCAGGTTTTTGGGGTCGAGGCCGCGTATCTGGCTGCGGATGACGGGGGTATGGATAAAATCGTCGTACCGGTCAAAATGGAAACCGATGTGATGATCTGTGGGCGAATAGTATTTGAAAAACAACTCGGATGGGCTCCATTTGCTTGGCCGTGGCGTTTTAGGCGATACAAAAGAACATTGATGGCTTAGCGATACCGATTCCATCTTCTGCAGCCGGCAAGCCCAGGCGGTTACCGGTTCAAAATCGTTTACGATCAGATCGTACTGTTTTAACGGCATGGTGCGCATATCGTGCCAAAGCTGGCGCAGGTCCATCAGCTTATATGTTGCCCATTTGTCAACACCACCTTTGCTCCCAAAAACAAAGCTGGCACCGTGCAGGCGGTATTTTATGGGCTGTGTAAGTGTCACTTCGGCCTCGGTACCACTCACCAGCAGGTCAAGTTCGCCATACTGTTGCAATAAGGGAACAATCTCACGCGCACGGCTAATGTGCCCGTTACCGGTACCCTGTATCGCAAATAATATCTTCATGTCAGCCACGAATTTACACTAATGGTACCGGATTTCACGAATTACCATCAGGTATACTTTTTGTTAAGGGTTGTTAAACGGCAATTTGTGAAATTAGCGCCAATTCTATTCGTGCAATTCGTGTTAATGGGTCTCTTGTTTAAACCGTTCTAACAAGTCAACCACATTCATTTTGGCATCCAGGTCTTCGGCATCTGTTTTGTCGTCGTCTTCGGTCTCAGTTTTGTAGTCTTCAGGTTTGTATTGGTATACCTTCCACTCGCCGTGCATATATTCGAGAGCGGTTAGGCTTTCTACCCAATCGCCCGAGTTAAGGTACAGCACCGAGCCGGTTTGATTGGTGTTTTGTATCTGCCTGATCTCGGCGTGATGTATGTGGCCGCATATGACGTAGTCGTATTTTTTGTCGACAGCAAGGTCGGCCGCGGTTTGCTCAAAGTGGTTGATGAATTTAACAGCATCCTTAAACTTGCCTTTTATTTTTTGCGAGAAACTCATTTTTTGCCTGCCGATAGCCGTAAGGCACCAGTTTACAAAGCTGTTGATGATGATGAGCGTATCGTACCCGACCGCGCCTAATTTGGCAAGCCATTTGGAATGTTGCATAGTCACGTCAAACACGTCGCCATGAAATATCCAGGCCTTTTTACCATCAATGGTTAGCAATACCTTGTTCAGCAACTGAAAACTGCCAAGGTTAAAATCAGCAAACTTACGCAGCATCTCATCGTGGTTACCGGTTAGGTAATAAACCGGCACGCCATCCGTAACAAATTTGAGGATGCGGCGCAGCACTTTGGTATGCGTCTCCGGAAAATACGATTTGCTGAACTGCCAGATATCAATAATATCGCCGTTCAGGATCAGTATTTTTGGTTTGATGCTTTTAAGATAGCGTAAAAGCTCTTTGGCCTGGCAGCCATACGTGCCTAAATGCACATCGGATATAACCACAATATCTACTTCGCGTTTGGCCATTACATTGTTTTTTGCTGAGAAACTTTGAGGGTAGGGATGGCGTTCCGGTTGCAGTAACCGGTTAAAGGGAATGACTTTTCGCAGTTTTTACTCGTCGTCTTCGTCCTCATCAACTTTTAACTCGAAGGGGCTCACATAAAACATGCCCACCAGGATCAATAAAACGCCTGCTTCAAATAAATGTATAAATGCCTGATCCATTATAAAACGTTTAGCAAATATCTGGTTATCAGATTATCTTAATGTTAAGACGCTGTTAAATGTTAAAAGTTTCACAAGCGGCTAAATTTTTTATCAATGCGCTGCACCTGCTTTAAATGGTGGTTTGTGTGGATGTTGATAAACCGCAGCCACTGTTTGGCATTGAGCAGCCCCAGGCGCGGGTGCTTTATTTTTTGGAACGAGGATGATTTACTGATACCGCCGATCAATTGGTCAATACGTTTTTTTACCTTGACGATATTATTGCGAACTTCCTCTTTATCCATATTGGTCACCATAGCGGCTATAGCCTTGGGCGCTTTGATACGCACCGGCGGGAACCGGCCCGTTAAAAAAATAAACCAGGCCAGCAGGCTCAGACGTTTGTTATCTACTATGCCCGACCCATTGCAGCATCGCTCTATGGCAGTAAGTGAGCCTAAGTTGGCTTGCAAAATATGGCAATATACCTCGCCATAGCTCCAGCCGCCGCCCGGCGGGGTTTGGTTAAACTGCGCGTCGGGTATCTGGTCCAGTTTTTTGCGGTACTGGTCAAGGGCCTCCTCCAGTTGTTTTTTGTCCGATGCGATACTCATAGCAACAAAGTTAACTCATTTAAATGATTGATCTGCAAGGGTACGCCCTCAGGTTTATCATGCCCGTTGGGGTTAAAGTAAATGGCATCCATACCAAAGTTTAAGGCGCCCATAACGTCGGCCTCCAGGCTGTCGCCTATCATCAGGCTGGTTTGTTTTTCGGCACCGGCCAAACTTAGGGCATGTTCAAAAATGGCCGGGTCGGGTTTATTAAAACCTACGTCTTCCGAGCATATCACCTGGTCGAAATACTTGCCAATACCTGTACCGTTTATTTTTTGCCCTTGCGATTCTTTGAAACCGTTAGTTATCAGGTGCAAAGTATACTTACCATGCAGATAGGTCAACGTTTCGTGCGCACCCGCAAATAAGTTTGTTTTGGTAGGGCACATAGCCACGTAATCATCCTCAAATTGCAGCGGTATCACATCCGGACTTAACCCCAGATCCAAAAACGTTTTTTTAAACCGCGTTTCGCGCAGGGTTTGCTTGTTTATTTTACCGGTATGATAGTCGGCCCAAAGCTGGTGGTTATTGCGGGTATAGGTTTCGATGAACAGGTCGGCCGAGTGCAGGCCCAGCCCGGGCAGGTCATAAACCACATAAAGCTCGTGCAGCGTTTCTTCGGCATTCTTATCAAAATCCCAAATGGTATGGTCAAGGTCGAAGAAAATATGGCGGTATTTGGTCATGGACGATGGGATATGTACGATGGAAGATGTATTATTTAATGTAAGATGGATGATGTAAAATGGAAGATGTGTTGTTCGGACAAAGTTAAGATATAGGGCGGGTTTTTGAAGAGTTTATGATTGCCAATTTCGCAACAAAAATTTTGAAAACATGGGTATTCATGGGTATTTTTTAATTAGTTCGCGGTGTCGGATTATGAAAATTGTAATCGTTTTAGCCTCGCGCTTGGTACAATATACGGAATTTTAGGGAGAAATAAAAGAGGATATTGTGACTTTTGCTTTACGACACAATTGCTGTTTTTTTATGAGCTTATTAAATTTGAAATGCCTGCATAAATTAACACAAGGCCAATAAAAAATCCTATACCTGACGCGACATATAAATTGAAATCATAGATAGATGTAACTTGATTTTTTTCGGTTGACCATCTAACATATTTGATCAGTAAAATGCTTACGAGTACAGCAATAGCTCCGACAAGAATCTTTGTTAGTGCGTCCATTCTTTTATTTACTTTTTTATCGCTCTACTTTTAATTTCCAGATGCTTTGCCTTATCTAAAGGTTTATTGGTCTGATAGCTCTGGTCTAATCTCACCAGACTAATAAGCACAAGTTATCAAAAATCGTCTATTACACCAAATAGAAAAATTGCCCCATAGGGGCTACCTGTTTGTAGCCAATTAAACCCAAGGTGCCATTTGCACCGTAGGTGCTACCCTCCACATAGCACCCATCCGCCAAAATAGTCAACGCCCGGGTAATCCCGGTTAATACCCCAACCCCTCTCCTATCGTATTTTACAAAATACAAACTTTACCTATCTTAGCCTTATGCACAAAGGCCGTTTAGAAGCATTTAGCGATGGGGTTATCGCCATCATCATCACCATTATGGTATTGGAGCTTAAAGTGCCCGACAAGTATGAACTGCACAACCTGCTCCCCCTCGGCTGGACATTTATCAGCTACGCCCTAAGTTTTGTGTACGTGGGCATTTACTGGAACAATCACCACCATACTTTCCAGGCGGTGCACACCATTAACGGGCGCATCCTTTGGGCCAATATGCACCTGCTGTTCTGGCTATCGCTCGTACCTTTTGTAACCAACTGGATGGGCGACAGCCAATTTACCAAATGGCCCATCATAGCCTATGGCTTTGTGCTCATCATGAACGCCGCGGCCTATACTATCCTCATCATGTCGCTGGTCAAACACCATGGCGATGAGTCGGTTCTGGCTAAAGCCATCGGCAGTGATTTTAAGGGCAAAATATCGCTGGTAATTTATATTGCGGCCGTTGCCATTGCGTTTTTTGTACCCTGGATAAGCTTTGGCCTGTATGCTGTTGTGGCCTGCATTTGGTTTATACCCGATAAACGGATAGAAAAGCAATTAGTGCCCGAGCAATAAATGATTGATGGATTGAATGACTGAATGATTGAATAGTTGGTAAAACACCAGCATGCCGACAAAAACCATTTTGTTTTGAATGAGAAACCATCTGTTAGTACTATTGCTGTACTTGCCCGCTTTTTGCTTTTCGCAGACCAACATCAATGCAGTGATATGCAACCGCGCCAAGGCACCGTTGCCTTACGTCAATATCGTATCGCTGAACCATCAAACCGGTACAGTAACCGATGCTAACGGCATGTTTGAGCTTAACAAGTTGGGCGCGAACGATACCCTTAAAATATCGGCTATCGGCTACATCAGCAAATTACTGCCCGTTAAAAACCTAACTCCCGGCGATACTTTGTTTTTAGAGAAGCGCGTACACGAGCTTAATACCGTAACCATCAGGGATTACCGCCAAAATGTGCAGTTGGGTTTTGAAGGTTACCCCAATAACGCGTCTTTCAATTTTACGCCTGGCGGCGAAGTGGGGCTATACATTGAAAATACCCGAAAACAAGAAGCCCTGATCAGGTCAGTTTCGTTCCGGATAAAAACCAAACAGGCCTGCAGCAGTATCAGGGTAAGGCTAATGAACGTGGATATCAAAAACCGTTTGCCGGGCGAAGACCTGTTGACCGAAAATGTCATCATCGGCCCCGCCGACCTTAAAAAAGACAACCGTGTTGACATCGAAAAATATCACCTGCTTTTACCAAACGAGGGAGTATTTGTGGTACTGGAATGGGTATCCGCCGAGGGCAATTGCGGTAAAAATGTATACACAGCTTTAGCCGCTAATCAAAGCATACCCAATAACCTGGTGTGGTTAAACTTTCGCGACAAGCATTGGGCGCATAGCAATACGCCAAGGCTCCCAAACAATAATTACATGACGCCAAATATTGGACTAAACGTAGCTTACTAAGAGAAATGAGTGAAGGATTGAGTGACTGAATGATTGAATAGCAAAAAAGGCTCAGGTTATTTGCGCCATGCAAAAAATCATTTGCACATCTGCACATTAAATCATTTGCACATTTTTGTCGCATCTTTGTACCATGTCTGCCCAACCCAATAACCCTTTACACGGCAAAACCCTCGAGGCCATCGTAACCGAACTGGTTGCGCACTATGGCTGGGAGCGGCTGGGGCAACTCATCCGCATCAATTGCTTTATCAGCGACCCCAGCATCAAATCGAGCCTCAAGTTTTTACGCAAAACCGATTGGGCACGTAAAAAGGTGGAAGAACTCTACCTGGATACTTTTTAGTTTTGGTTCATTGATGTTGTGAGGGGCGGCGATGCAATAACTCAATAACCCAATAACATTCCAACCTTCAAACTTTCTAACCTTCAAACATACTTTCCCTATCTTTGCGGCTTACACCGATAAACATTGGAACAAAAAATACTGATAGTTGATGACCTGCACCCCGTTTTTATAGAACGGGCCGAAGCGTTGGGATATACCTGTAATTACCAGCCTAAATTTACGCTGGCCGATACCTTGCAGGTGATAGCTGACTATGCCGGACTGGCCGTGCGCTCAAAATTCCAGGTGGATAAAGCGGTTTTTGATGCCGCCACCAGCCTGCGTTTTATTTGCCGTGCCGGTGCCGGGATGGATAATATCGACGAGGACTACGCCCGCCAAAAAGGTGTTCACCTCATCAACGCGCCCGAAGGAAATATGGATGCTGTAGGCGAACACGCGGTAGGTATGCTGCTCAGCGTGATGAATAACCTTAACCGCGCCGATGCCGAAGTACGTGCCGGCGTATGGGACCGCGAAGGTAACCGTGGTTATGAGTTGAAAGGACGAACGGTCGGCATTATCGGTTACGGTTTTATGGGCCAAAGCTTTGCCCGTAAACTCGCCGGGTTTGGCGTAACCGTTATTGCTTACGATAAATACAAAACCGGCTTTAGTGATGGCTTTGCCAGCGAGGTAAGCATGGAAGAAATTGTTAAGCGCAGCGATGTACTAAGCCTGCACGTACCTTTAACCGCCGAAACCAACGGGCTGGTTGATGATGAATACTTGTTCCACTTTCGCAAACCAATATTTTTGATCAACACCTCGCGCGGTAAAGTGGTAAAAACCCAGGCCGTTTTAAACGCCATTAAGCAAGGCAAGGTTTTGGGTGCCTGCCTGGATGTGCTCGAAGTGGAGAAATTTCCGGCAGTTGCCGGCCAGCCCTGGTTTGATGAACTGAAAACATCTGGCAAGGTACTGTTAAGCCCCCATGTGGCCGGCTGGACCTTTGAATCGTACCGGAAGATAAGCGAGGTGATGGCCGAAAAGTTAAAACCATTATCCCGACAGGGATAATAGCTTCATTGCCTTTAAAAAACAATTGCAAAATGAAAAATTTGGAAATGTAAACATAAATCCTTTATCTTCGTTTTACATTGAACAAGACTATGTAGGCCCGTGCCCATATAGTCTTGTTTGTTTTTAGTAACCAATTGATGTCCTTCTCAAAAACAGGAGGGCTATTTTTTTTAGAGAAACTAACAAGAAAAGATTTTATAAATAATTGTGAGATGGCAGAAGTAGCATACTATACCAAAGATGGTTTACAGAAATTAAAAGACGAAGTTCAGTATTTAAAAACCGAAGGGCGGGCGCAAATAGCCAAGGCCATTGCCGAAGCAAGGGACAAAGGCGATCTATCAGAAAACGCCGAGTACGACGCCGCCAAAGATGCGCAGGGGCACCATGAAGCTAAAATTTCCAAATTAGAAGAGGCGCTCTCAAACGCGCGCTTGCTTGACGACTCAAAACTCGACTCAAGCAAGGTATTGGCCTTGTCGATAGTCAAAATTAAAAACGTAAAGAACGGCGCTACCATGAGCTACCAGCTGGTATCAGAAAGCGAGGCCGATATGAAGGCCGGCAAAATATCGGTAACATCACCTATAGCTAAAGGCCTGCTGGGCAAAAAAGTAGGCGAGATAGCCGAAATAACCGTGCCCGCCGGTAAAATGGAGTTCGAGATACTGGAGATCAGCAGGTAGTTATTTGTTGATTAAGTTGATTGGGTTTATTAAGTTGTTATTTGTACTACGCAAATAATTTATTAAACCAATATTAATCAACTCAACCAACTTAATCAACCTTATAAACCCAATCAACTATGAGCAGCATTTTCAGCAAAATAATAGCAGGCGATATCCCGGCCTATAAAGTTGCCGAAACATCGGAGTTTCTGGCCTTTCTGGATATTAACCCCCTGGCCGAAGGCCACGTACTGGTTATCCCCAAAAAGGAAGTGGACGAACTGTTCGACCTGGATGATGAAACCTATACCGGCTTGCAGATATTTGCCAAAATAGTGGCCACCGGCATGAAAAAGGTATTGCCCTGTAACCGCATCGGCGTAACCGTTATCGGTCTCGAAGTGCCGCACGCGCATATACACCTCATCCCTATTAACGGGGTGAACGATATGAACTTTACCAAACCCAAACTAAAGTTTACCCCCCAAGAGTTTACGACTACAGCCGACAAGATCAGGGCGGCGTTAGGTAGTTAACTAACACTTGAATATCGTCATTAACCTGAACTGTTTTGCCAGGTAGCCCGATTTTGTTTCGGATAGCCAAATAATTTTTGAGATTTGTATAAAATGGCTGCTAAAGGTAAATTGCTGATAATTGATGATGAGGAGCGTTTGCGAAAACTGCTTGCCCGCATTTTGCAGCTCGAAGGTTACGAGGTTGCCGAAGCCGCCACGGCTAAAGAAGGTTTACGCAAGGTGGACAACGAAGCCATTGATGTAGTAATCAGCGATGTGAAACTGCCCGACCTCAACGGGATCGAACTCACCCAAAAAATAAAAGCCGTTTACCCTGCTACCGAGGTTATTGTGCTAACCGCTTATGGTACCATTAACGATGGCGTAGCAGCCATCAAAAACGGCGCGTTTGATTACATTACCAAGGGCGACGATAACGAACGCATAATACCCCTGGTTAGCAAAGCTACGGACAAAGCCCTGCTGCAACGCCGGGTTTTGGATCTGGAGAACAAGCTGAACACCAAATTTGGCTTTCATAGCATTATAGGTACATCTGCTGCTATAAGCGCCGCCATTAAATTAGCCGAACGTGTTGCCGTTACCGACACCACCGTTTTATTATTAGGCGAAACCGGTACCGGCAAAGAGGTTTTTGCCGAAGCTATACACCAGGCCAGCGGGCGAAAACTTAACCCTTTTGTGGCGGTTAACTGCAGCGCGTTTACCAAAGAATTGTTGGAGAGCGAACTGTTTGGCCACAAGGCCGGTGCATTTACCGGGGCTGTAAAAGACAAACGGGGCCTGCTTGAAGAAGCCAGCAACGGCACCATTTTGCTTGATGAGATTGGCGAACTTGACCACGACCTGCAGGCCAAACTGCTCAGGGTGCTGGAGTCGCAGCAGTTTATTAAAGTTGGCGATACCAAAACTACCAAAGTAAATGTGCGCGTACTGGCGGCAACTAACCGCAACTTGCAGGACGAGGTGGATAAAGGCAATTTCCGGTCCGACCTGTTTTACCGTCTGTCCGTTTTCCAGATAACGCTCCCAGCTTTGCGCGAACGAAAAAAGGATATCGGCTTGCTGGCAAAATACTTTGTGCAACATTTTTCGGCCAAAGTAAATAAAAAGGTAAACGGTTTTAGCGCCGGTTTTTTAGCCGCGCTCGAAGCTTACCACTGGCCCGGCAATGTGCGCGAGTTAAAGAATGTAATAGAGCGCGCCATTATTTTATGCGATGATAACGAATTGGACGCAAGTTTGCTGCCTTACGGGTTTACAGCCGGCAAAGCCAGCAGCAGTAACAGTATTACGACTTTTGACATGGCCACGGCCGAAAAAGCGCATATCCAGCGGGTGCTTAACCATACACAAGGCAATAAAGCCGAGGCGGCCCGATTGTTAAACATCGGTATTGCAACACTTTACCGTAAACTAAACGACTACAAACTTGACCAGTAATTATTGCTATCTTTAAAAAAAATTATATTTAAACTTTAGTTGCTATAATATTAGTAAACTTATACCCGGAAAACTGACAGGCCAGCTTCAAATGAATAACGATACACCTAAACGTATTATCATTTTTGATGATGATAAGGACATCCTCTCCATCTGTACCTATATTTTAGAAGAACGCGACTGGCAGGTACATACTTTTAGCAATTGCAATGATATTGTGAATAAGGTATCAGGTATTAACCCTGATGTGATACTGATGGATAACTGGATACCCGATGCGGGCGGTATTGTAGCAACCCAATTACTTAAAAAGTCGGACGCTTTAAAAAATATCCCGGTAATTTATTTTTCGGCAAATAATGATATCCAAACCCTGGCTGCCCAGGCCGGTGCAGATAGTTTTTTGGCCAAACCTTTTGGTATTGAAGACTTAATGCAGGTTATCGACAACATAACCCAATAAACAGCTAAACTACCCAATAAACAACTAACCCAATACATCTTCCAGTATCTGGTGCGATTGTATGTTGCCAAAATTTTCGATGTGCAACGAATAGTAAAGCAGCAGTTTATCAATCAGGTACCGCCGTTCGTCGTTGCTTAATTTTACCCCGCCAAGTTCATCAAACGACGATAGTAACAACAGGTTAAAATTTCGTGTATGCGGTGCGGCCAGGTAAAGTGCATGGTTGGGTTTATACCGTTTAAAAACACCTTCTTTCAGGTCAAAAAATTCAGCATCCGCATCCTGGTTTACTTCGGGATAAAAACCCATGTACCGGGTCAGCTTCAGTAAAAACAACAGGTGAAAATTAGCCATACCGCTTTGCTGATGATCAAGCCATTCAACCCCATGAAAAATAAACCCGAACAGGTTTTCATCGGTAGCCTGGTGCTTTACGGCCTTATACAGTACCTCGTCTAAAAACATTACGATTGCCGTTTTTACGGTATCGTAAGGTATGGTTTGTAAAACAGGCTCGTTTTTTAGCTCGGCCACGCGCTGTAAATTGCCGCCTGCTTTGTGGTATACCACCATATCCAGCAGGTGCAATGGCTGCAACATATTGCGGTGTATTTTTGCCCTCGGCTTTTTTACGCCATTTATAAGGTACGATTGCAGTCCGAATTTTTCGGTAAACACCTGCACAATAACACTGCTTTCGCCGTAGTTGGTGGTTTTAAAAACAATGCCCCGGGTTTTATGCAGCATGGTGTTAGTTAAGCAGCGCGGTAAGTTTCGGCAAAAAAATAATGCAGCCAACCACAGCCGCAAATATAGCGGTAATGGTTACGCCAGCGGCGGCAACATCTTTTACGTGCCCGGCTTTAGGGTTAAACCCCGGCGAAACCATATCGGTAAGTATTTCTATGGACGTGTTGAGCAACTCGGCGCTGAGTACCAGTGTCACACATAACGCTATCCATATCCATTCGGTAATGCTAACATGCAGGTACCCTGCTAAAAGTATTGCCGCAAGCGTAGCCGCCAAATGGATGCGGAAGTTTAACTGCGTTTTATAAGCATAGCCAAGCCCTTTAAACGCATAGCCAAAGCTTTTTAGTACCTTTTTCATTGCCGGGATAATTTGAAACCAAATTAGCAATTTGTCACAATATCGTTCTCAAAATATAGTATTTAAGCAAATTTCGTAGTTTTACCGCCTCTTGATCGGACGCGCTAATGGTTTGGAAAAAACTTGCCCATCTTATTCTTAAAAATCGTTTACTCATCCTGCTGGCGGTATTGATATTTAGCACATTTATGGCTTTTGAGGCCGGCAAAGTGCACCTTACTTACAATGCCGGCAAAATACTGCCCGTTACCGATTCGGCTTATATCCGCTTTACCCAGTTCCGCAAAACCTTTGGCGAAGACGCTACGGCTATGGTTATCGGCATACAGGCGCCTAACCTATTCCAAAAAGACCTGTTTAACGATTGGTACGCTTTAGGCAACAGCATCAAAAAAATAAAAGGCATTACGGCAGTGGTCTCCATTGCCAATATTTATAAGCTGCAAAAAGATACCCTGGCCCACGCCTTTGTTTTGAAACCTTTAATGGTTAAGCCTTTACCATCGCAACAGGCTGTTGATAGTGTAAAGCAGCAAATTTTAGCCCAGCCATTTTACAGCCAGCTTATTTTAAGCCATAACCGCCAGGCAACCGTGATGGCCATCACCATCGACCCTAAAGTGGTGAACACCCCCGCCCGCAGCAAAATCATTGATGCCATATTACAAAAGGGCAATAGTTTTCACCGGGCGCACCCGGTAAACATCCATTACTCGGGTCAACCTTATATCCGCACTATTGTAAGCGACCTGGTTTCGCACGAGTTTGTGTTATTCCTGGGCCTCTCGCTGGGCATTACCGCGCTTATTCTGCTGTTGTTTTTCCGCTCGTTGTATTCGGTCATTTTCCCGGTTATTGTAGTTATACTTGGCGTGATTTGCAGCCTGGGATTGCTGGTATTAAAACATTACGATATCACCCTGCTTACGGGCATAATCCCGCCGCTTATCGTCATCATCGGTATACCCAACAGCATTTTTATCCTCAATAAATACTACCACGAGTTTGCCCTTACCGGCGATAAAATGAAAGCCCTGCATACCGTGATCGAAAAAGCGGGCATCACCACCTTTATTGCCAATGTTACCACGGCCATAGGTTTTGGTGTATTATGTTTTACCAATAGCCAGATATTAACCGAGTTTGGCCTGGTGGCGTCCATCAGCATTATGGTAACCTTTGCGTTAACGCTGATACTGATACCTATTATTTTTAGTTACCTGCCCAACCCCGGCGCAAGGCAGAGCGGTATAAAAGACCGCCGCTTTATGCAACGGTTACTGCTTAAGGTTGACTTTTGGGTACATAACCGTCGCAGGTTTATTTATGCAGGTACAGTGGTCATATTGCTGGTGGGCGGTTACGGCCTGTCGCGCATTGTGGTGAACAGCTATATAGTTGACGACCTGCCGCAGGACAGCAGCACCATACGCGATCTGCGTTTTTTTGAACATAATTTTGAAGGTGTGCTGCCCATGGATGTAAGCATTGATACCAAGCGGAAAAACGGAGTAATGAACCTAAGCGTGGTCAATAAAATAAACCGGCTGGAAGATATGATCGCGGCCTACCCCGAATTTAGTCGCTCTATATCGCTTACGCAGGTGCTTAAATACTCAACCCAGGCTTTTTATGGTGGCGACACCAGTTACTACCGCATCCCCAACAGTATGGAGCAGAACTTTATTTTAAGCTACGCGGCCAACTCGGGCAAAAACAATAACATGCTGCACAATTACCTGGACAGCAATAAACAGGTAACGCGCGTTAGCTTCCAAATGGCCGATATTGGCTCCAAAAAACTAAATGCGTTGTTTACCGAGCTGCAACCCCGTATCGATTCGATATTTAACCCGCAAAAATACCACGTGGAGCTAACCGGCAGCAGCGTGATATTTGTAAAAGGCGCTAACTACATGGTTAAAAACCTGTACCAAAGCCTGGCCCTGGCCATAGCGCTCATCGCTATTGTGATGTGGATACTGTTCAGAGGGTTTAAGATGGTGCTGATATCTATTCTTCCCAACCTGATACCTTTGGTGATCACCGCCGGACTGATGGGTTTTTTAGGCATCCCGCTAAAACCGTCTACTATTTTGATATTCAGTATAGCGATGGGTATCTCATCCGACCAAACTATCTATTTTTTAACCCGTTACCGGCAGGAACTAAGTGCCGGCGGAAAGAGCATCTCGCAGATCGTATCCGACACCATTAACGAAACCGGCATCAGCATGATCTATATCGCTACCATCCTGTTCTTCGGTTTCGGCATATTTGCCGCCTCAACCTTTGGCGGTACAGTGGTGCTGGGCATATTGCTGTCGTTCACCCTGCTTACCGCGATGATCTGTAACCTAACCCTGCTGCCTGCCTTTTTATTGAGCTTTGAGAAAAGTATTTTGGGTAAAAAGGGCGCTGTTGCTATGGATGCTGCCGCACAGGATATTTAGCCCCCCAACCCCCTAAAGGGGGAGTTATGAGTCGTTAGTCTTGAGTACCGAGTCATGATAAAAAAGGACTCACGACTAATGACTCTCTACTCAAGACTAAAAAATGCGTTAGGGATGGGAGCGGATACCGGCCCATGGCTAATGCCTGTGCAGTATGAGCGTACAGCCCGGCCGCAGGCAACGCCAAAAAACCACGAATGTCATTATTAGAAGATGATTATATTTGAATGTGAAGACATCAAATAAAATTAAAATAATCGGTCTGTCCTTGTCTGGCTTATTGTTTAGTTGCCATCCCTTTGATATACAATTCAATAAGGAGCAATGGATCAATATCGATCGCAATGATCCTGACAGGGGAAGTATGCTGAATGATTTGCTGACAAATCACAAAATTGTGGGCTTATCATACAAACAACTGGATAGCCTTTTGGGAGAGCCTAACCCGGCCGATTCATTAAGAGTTTACTATCCTATTAAGATAAAATACGCGATGCTTAGCCCTGACCTCGACTATGAAAAAGACCTGGTACTTTATCTTAATAAAGATTCGGTTGTTACCAAATTCAAAGTTACCGAATGGGAAAAATAAAGGTGTTGAAGTATAAACGCCGAGAGGAGCAAGTTCTTGCCTCCTAAAAACAGTAAAGCCTCCTGATGGGCAGGAGGCTTTTACTAACCAATTATAAACCTAAATTATGAGAAGAGCTGTAGGAGAAGGGGTCGAACCTTCACAGAGTGGTTATTCTTATTGCTAAGAGTTTCCCAAGATCTCCGCCACCGCGACAAGGAGGTGTGTCTGCCAAATTTCACCACCCTACAGGATCGTTGTTTTAATTCCGTTTCTCAACCGGAATTGCTGTTGGGGAAGGGGTCGAACCTTCATGGAGTAGTTAGCCCGCTTCGGGTTTCCTATGCTCTCCGCCACCGCGACAAGGAGGTGTGTCTGCCAAAAATTTCACCACCCAACAATATGTTATATTAAGAACAGGTTTAGCTTTTAGGTTATTGCTTGATACAAATTTAACACGGTTATCAATCCATTGCAAATATTTTAACAAAATATTTGTATTTTTATACAATTTTTAATTAAACTTGTATTTAGATAAACATTTAAGAATTTATGTCACACAAAAAAGCCCAGAATTTAGAAATTGATAATTTGGACATCCAAATTTTATCAATATTGATGAAAAATGCGACCACTCCTTACACGGAGATCGCTAAAGATCTGATCGTTTCTGGCGGGACTATCCACGTTCGTATGAAAAAGCTCGAAGAGATGGGGGTGATCAAAGGCGCCAACCTGGAGGTTGACCCGCAAAAGCTGGGGTACGACATTTGTGCTTTTTTGGGTATCTACCTGGAAAAAGGCTCGCAATATAACGAGGCAGTTAAGCAATTAAAAAACATTAAAGAAATTGTTGAACTGCATTACACTACCGGCGGCTGGAGCATTTTTGCGAAAATTGTTTGCCACGATACCAACCACCTGCGCGAGGTATTGAACGAGCATATCCAAAGCGTAAAGGGCATACAACGCACCGAAACCTTTATTTCGCTGGAAGAAAGCATTAAAAGGCAGATAACGCTTGATTAAACCCTTACTTAAATTTGCCCTTTAACGCGGCTAATTTAATAGCCATATCCGTTTCCGGAATGTGCCTGTCGTTTTGTTTATGAACGACAGGCGCCGCCTTTTTAACAACCTCTTTCTTCGAAACCGGTTCCCGCACTTCATTCTCTTTCATAGATAACGAGATACGTTTTCGGTCAACATCCACACCGGTAACCGTAACTTTTACTTTTTGGTTCACCTTTAAAACCTCGTTAGGGTCTTTAATATAGCGGTTGGTAATCTGGCTCAAATGCACCAACCCGTCCTGGTGAACGCCGATATCCACAAAAGCGCCAAAATTGGTAATATTGGTCACAACACCGGGCAGCTGCATCCCAACTTTTAAGTCGGTTACCGCGTTTACACCATCGGTAAAACTAAAAGCCTCAAATTGTTCGCGCGGGTCGAGGCCCGGTTTGGCAAGTTCGGCCATAATATCGTTTAAGGTTGGCAAGCCAACGGTAGCGGTCACGTATTTTTGCAAGGGTATGCGTTTGCGCAGCTGATCGTCGTGCATCAGGTCTTTCACTTTACAACCCATATCCTTAGCCATTTGTTCAACCAAAGCATAGCTTTCGGGGTGCACTGCACTCGCGTCCAGCGGGTTATCGGCATTGCGGATGCGCAGAAAACCTGCGGCCTGCTCAAATGCCTTATCGCCTAAACGGGTTACTTTTTTTAAGTCGAACCGGCGTTTGAAAGCGCCGTTCTGGTTGCGGTAATCCACAATATTTTGAGCCAGTTGCGGCCCCAGGCCCGATACATAGGCGAGTATTTGTTTGGACGCGGTGTTCAGTTCCACGCCAACGGCGTTCACGCAGCTCATTACGGTATCATCCAAGCTGGTTTGCAGTTTGGTTTGGTCAACATCGTGCTGGTACTGGCCTACGCCGATGGATTTTGGGTCTATCTTCACCAGTTCGGCCAGGGGGTCTATCAGCCTGCGGCCGATGGACACCGCTCCACGCACGGTAATATCCTTATCGGGAAATTCTTCGCGTGCCACTTCGGAAGCCGAATAGATGGATGCACCGCTCTCGTTCACCATTACAATGGTAACGCCCGGAATATTTAAGCCACGTACAAAAGTTTCGGTTTCGCGGCCGGCGGTGCCGTTACCTATGGCGATAGCTTCGATATGGTATTTGTCGCAAAGGTGCTTCAAGGTCTTTTCGGCTTCGGTAACACCACCCGCGCCGGTATGCGGGTAAATGGTAGTATTATCGGCCAGCTGTCCTTGTGCGTCAAGGCAAACTACCTTACAGCCTGTGCGAAAACCCGGGTCGATAGCCATGACCTTTTTCTGCCCCAGCGGTGCGCCTAATAATAACTGACGCACATTTTCGGCAAATACTTTGATGGCTTCCTCGTCGGCTTTCTTTTTGGTGAGCAAGCGTACCTCGGTTTCCATGGATGGTTTGAGCAGGCGTTTATAGCCATCGGCAACAGCCAGGCTAACCTGTGCGGCGGCATCATTGCGGCCTTTTACAAATAGGTTCTCTAAAGTGTTGATGGCGTCTTCTTCGGGTGGCAACAGGTCGAGGTAGAGTATCTCCTCCTTTTCGCCGCGGCGCATGGCCAGTATACGGTGCGATGGCGCCGACTTTACCGGCTCGCTCCAGTCAAAATAATCTTTGTATTTAATGCCTTCCAGTTCCTTGCCGGGGACTACCTTACACTCAAAATTCCCTTTCTCCACAAACAGTTTGCGCACTTTATCGCGGGCTTCTACACTTTCGCTGATGTGTTCGGCAATAATATCCCTGGCGCCTGCCAATGCTTCTTCGGCGCTGTTAACACCTTTTTCTTCGCTGATGTATTTATCGGCTTCGAGCGCAACGTCCAGTCTCCCTTGTTCAAATAGGATATCGGCCAAAGGTTGCAAACCTTTTTCGCGGGCGGCGGTGGCACGTGTTTTACGTTTGGGGCGATAAGGTAGATAGATATCCTCTAACAGCGTCATGCTCTCGGCGGCATCAATAGCTTTGCCCAGTTCGGGCGTTAGTTTGCCCATATCCGTGAGCGATTTGATGATGGCCTCCTTACGTTTATCCAGATCACGCAATTGCTGTATACGATCGCGGATGGTGGCCACGGCAACCTCGTCCAAAGCGCCGGTAGCTTCTTTGCGGTAACGCGATATAAAAGGTACGGTACCGCCTTCGTCTAACAGGTCGACAGTGGCGCTAACCTGTTTTTCGGCAATAGAAAGCTCGGAGGCTATTTTTTTATAGTGAGATATCATCGGGATATATTGAGGGTACTAATTTGGCGGGATCGGGGTAAAATCCCAAAAATGGTTTTCAACAAAAAAACAGGATAGTGAAGAAATAGTATTAATTTCAACAATAGTAAAGGATTAATATGATTGACACTAAAGGATGGCATATAAAGACCAAGTCATTAACTGATTACGAAAAAATTGGTTGGGTTGAGGACCATTTTGTAGAGACAGAGGATAAGAAATATGGAGTTTACATCTATAACATAATTGAGTGGAGAATGGGGGCATATACTGCCCAATTTGCGCTTTTTAGTGGAAAACCAAAGCCAACCCTTTTTAGTAGAAAAGCAAAGCCAACCCTTATCTTAAATTCACCAAAGAACCTGATTGAGTTTAACTTTGAAAACACTGTTGACTATGCGCCTAAGTCAAGTTGTTTAATTTTAAAAATCATAGCATCTGGCAAGTTTAATTTCCCTTTTTTATTTATCAAGCCTGAAGAAAAAGTGTTCGCTTTTATTAAATGGGACTCTTCATCCATATACTACGGCTTTAATGAAATAGAAAAAGATAAGATCGCATTAAGAGAAACGGCTCCACGAGAATTAAGAATGACAAATCAAAATAGAGAAGGCGAAATTTTTGATATTTCAAATCTCACCTGGTTTGACCTGGCAAATTTTGACAATTTATTAGCTATCTATGAAAAAATGGCATAATAGAAAAATGGGGTATTATTTACCCTCCACCAACCTCACCGAATTTTTCTCCACCCCCTTAACAGTCACCCGCAAAAACAGTCCACAATCCTTTGGCGAGTCATCGGCACAGGTTTCTACATCGTCAACCACGTAGGTTTGGCCTTTGCTTTTAAAGCTCCAGGCCCATCCGCCCATATTGCCGTGGTTTTGTATTTCGCCGTGCTCAATAATTAGATCGGGTTTTTGTGAGATGGACTGCCCCTTGCTCCACGATACCAGGCGGTAACCTTTGGCGTTGCTGATCCAGTCAATGCGCACCAACTGATTTGTAGATTTCGCGACAAGTACGTTCTCGTCCCATTTGTTTATCGTGGGGTATATCTGGCTGCGGGTTTTGACGGTCAGTTGTTTTTGCAGGGCGAGTTCGGCTGCCGAACTGTAGGGTATGCTCACGATCCGGCCCTTTTGGTCGAGCCAGATATCGCCGTTAAAGGCACCGCCTACCAGTCCGAACCTAAAATCGTGCTCAAACACATCGGCATCTTTATAGGTTGCCAACCGGGTTTTAAAAGTAGCATCGAACAGCGTTTTGTAATAAGCCACAAATTGCTGCGCGTTGGTAATATCGGCTACCGGGTTTTTACGCTTGATGGGATAAACGATCAATCGCGATAGCTCTTCGGCTTTGTCAGCTTTAATGAGCGCTACAATGTCACGGTACCTTTTCAGGATATCGGCAGGTACTTCGGCTTTAGCCTGGTGTGCAAGCAACAAAAAAGCCATGATGTAAACTAAAGGTTTGATCATGGCTTTCATTATGGTGGGCAGCTTGGTTATTTAGCTACGTACATTACTTCTTTAACGGCTTTTATCACCCGCTCAGGGTTTGGCAAATATTCCTGTATCAGCGTTGGAGCGTAAGGCAAAGGCACATCGCCGCCCATAATGCGCAGGATAGGCGCATCTAAATAATCAAACGCGTCTTTTTGTACTTTAAAGGCAACCTCGGTAGCTATGGAGCCTAACGGCCAGCTTTCTTCAACGATCACCAAACGGTTTGTTTTTTTAACCGATTCGATCACCGTTGCATAATCAATAGGGCGAACGGTACGCAGGTCGATCACCTCGGCGCTGATGCCTTCTTTAGCTAACTCAGCAGCAGCGGCAATAACCACTTTCATTATCTTACCAAAACCAACCAGGGTAACATCGGTACCTTCGCTTACTACTTTGGCTTTACCAATTTCAATATAGTAGGTTTCTTCGGGTACTTCGCCTTTATCGCCATACATTAATTCCGACTCCATAAAAATAACCGGGTCCGGGTCAAGGATAGCTGATTTTAATAAACCTTTAGCATCGTATGGGTTTGAGGGTACAACCACTTTTAAACCAGGGCAGTTGGCATACCAGTTTTCAAAGCACTGGCTGTGCTGCGAGCTTAACATACCCGCGTTACCGGTTGGGCCGCGAAACACAATAGGTACCGAAAACTGCCCGCCGCTCATCGACATCATTTTGGCGGCAGCGTTAATTACCTGGTCGATAGCTACCAGCGAGAAGTTAAACGTCATGAATTCCACTATCGGGCGCAAGCCGTTCATAGCCGAACCGATGGCGATACCGGCAAATCCCAATTCAGATATTGGCGTATCAATAACACGCTTGGCACCAAACTCGTCCAGCATACCCTGGCTAACTTTGTAAGCGCCGTTGTACTCGGCAACTTCTTCGCCCATCAGGTAAATATTTTCGTCTTTACGCATTTCTTCGTTCATTGCTTCGCGAAGTGCTTCTCTGAATTGTATTTCTCTCATTATGTTGTTAAATGATGTGTTTTTTTAGCGACAGCAAATATAATCAGTAATGTTTATAATGCAACTGCTGTAAAGGCCTGTTGTGCTTAAATTTTGTGACAGAGGCCCACGCTTTTACGGATAATTTTAACTGGTCAGAAATATAGGCTGCGTTATCGGCGGGATAACCCCGTTAGCCAATGCTTTTTCAAACAACAAGTTAATGGCTTTGCGGCCCTCGGTACCCAGGTCGATGGAGTATTGGTTAACGTACAGGTCGATGTGTTTGTACATCACTTCTTCGCTCATTTCCTGCGAGTGCTGGCGGATAAACTCCAACCCCGATTTGGGGTTGGCAAAGGCAAACTCGACCGAGCGGCGCAACACCCGGTTTAGTTTTAGCTGTACATCAAGCGGAAGCTTGCGGTTAACTACGATGCCACCTAAAGGGATGGCGCAGCCGGTTTGTTTTTCCCAATAATCGCCCAGGTCGATAATTTTGTGCAGGCCTTTGTCCTGGTAGGTAAAACGGTTTTCGTGGATGATGAGGCCGATATCTATTTCGTTGTTCAGCAAAGCATCTTCGATGCCCGAAAATATCATCTCCTGCTTGTTCTTAGCTTCGGGGAAAGCAAGCCCTAATAAAAAATTAGCCGTCGTATACTTTCCCGGAATACCGATCTTATACTTTAAAGGGTCCTTCTTTAAATCCGAAATCGAAATTTCGAAATTCGAAATCAACATCGGTCCCACGCCAAAACCCAGCGCGCTTCCACTGTCTAACAAAGCATACTGATCAACCACATAGGCAAAAGCGTGGTAGCTTAGTTTGGTTACGTCCAAAACACCTTTAAAGGCCTTTTGGTTTAGGGTTTCTACATCGTCAAAAAACACCTCAAACTCCAGGCTTTCGGTATCAATTTTATGGTGGATAAGCGCGTCGAAAATAAAGGTATCGTTAGGGCAGGGCGAAAAGCCAAGGGTGAGTTTCATGTTTGTTATTTATCGGGCTTTGCCGATAGATCGTTTAGCAAAGCAATGGCAAAGTTATTCAGATTTTTGATGGCCAGCCCTATCTGCCAGTTATCGCGGTTACGCCTTTCTACATAATTTGACACAGCCCTGATCTGCACACCCGCAACACCCGCCTGTTTGCAGGCATAAAAAAAGGCGGCACCTTCCATGCTTTCCAGTTGTGGCTGCAGCCGATGGCTGATCTCGGCAATACTTTCTTCGTGCCCGTGTACGGTATTTACCGTAATGGCCTTTACCTGTTTTAGCTGGGTAATAGCTTTTGCCGGATAAAAGCAGCTTTCGCCAAAGCCGAGGGTCTCTATCGGGATAAATTGCTCATCATCCTGCGCGCCTAACTCGGCAATGCGGTCTTCGGCTATCTCCAATACATCGCCCAAAGCAATTCTGCGGTCAAAGCTACCGGCAATGCCCAGGTTGATCACCAGATCGTATTTTTTACCGGATAGGTGCATGCCCATCGCAAAAGCAGTAGCTACCATGCCAACACCGGTAATAAGGGTATTGAATAGCTTTCGTTTGCCAAAATGGTCTGTTAAAGGCTGTATCTCGGCGGCTGTGGCGGCAACAATTAATATCTGCATAGTTGTAAAAAGCACTAAGTTAAAACTATCGGCTTGTTTTTTACCCGTTAATGATCTTTGGTGCAAATTTATCGGTAAAATTTTTACGTAAGTTTGCAGTCACAATTGTTATGATGATCTATATTACACGCAAGGAACATTTTAACGCGGCACACAAAATGTACCGCGATGAGTGGAGCCCTGAAAAAAACGCCGAAGTTTTTGGAAAATGTGCCAACCCAAACTGGCATGGGCACAATTATAATTTATTTGTGACCGTTAAGGGGCAGGTAACCCATGCCACAGGCTATTTGATAGACCTTAAAGACCTGAAAGTAATTATAAACGATTACGTGATCGAAAAACTCGACCATAAAAACATTAACCTGGATGTGGAGTTTATGAAGGGTAAAATGGCATCCACCGAGTTACTGTGCATTGAGATATTCAACCAATTAAAGGCGCCGATAGAAGCCCACGAAGGGGTATTTTTACACTCGGTTAAGCTTTACGAAACCGAAAACAACAGCGCCGAGTATTTTGGCGATTAACCGTACATGAGCAACAAAGAACCCTACCACTTACCCGGCGAAGAACTTGACGGTTACGTGAAAATAGACCGCTACAACCCGGAACTGATCAGCAATATATCAACCCATTACCATGATATATTGAAACAGGTTGGCGAGGACCCGGAGCGCGAAGGTTTGTTAAAAACGCCCGAGCGTGTGGCTAAAGCGCTATTGTATTTAACCCACGGGTACGACCTTAACCCGGCCGGGATATTAAACTCGGCCATGTTTACCGAGGATTACAGCCAAATGGTTGTGGTAAAGGATATTGAAGTATACTCCATGTGCGAGCACCACATGCTGCCATTTTTTGGTAAGGCACATATTGCCTATATACCTAACGGACACGTAGTTGGCTTAAGCAAAATCCCCCGCGTGGTCGACGCTTTTGCCCGCCGTTTGCAGGTACAGGAACGTTTAACCAACGAAATACGCGATTGCATACAGGAAACCCTGAAACCTTTGGGCGTAGCCGTTGTTATGGAGTGCAGGCATTTGTGCATGAGTATGCGCGGCGTACAAAAACAAAACTCGGTAACCACCACATCGGCGTTTACGGGCGAATTTTTGAAAGATAAAACACGGGCTGAGTTTTTACATTTGATATCGTCTAAGCTGAGCTAAAAGCCTAAAGCACAAAGCTTTAAGCAATTAATTGAACAATTAACTAAGCAAAGAACTTTCGGCTTTCAGCTTTCAGCTTTTTGCTTAATAACCAATAACCTAATAACCAATCACCAAATTGAAAGCATACATTTTCCCCGGACAAGGCGCACAGTTTGTGGGCATGGGTAAAAACCTTTACGACGAAAGCGAATACGCCCGCGGGCTTTTTGAACAAGCTAATGATATTTTAGGCTTTAGGATAACCGATGTGATGTTTAACGGCACCGATGAGGACCTTAAACAAACCAATGTTACCCAACCGGCCATATTTTTACATTCGGTTATTTTAGCCAAGGCCTTGGGCGATAGGTTTGCGCCGCAAATGGTGGCCGGGCATTCGCTCGGCGAGTTTTCGGCGCTTGTATCGGCGGGGGCACTGTCTTTTGAGGATGGTGTGCGTTTGGTTGCGGCGCGTGCCAATGCCATGCAAAAAGCCTGCGAGGTGCAGCCATCAACCATGGCCGCTATTTTAGGCCTGGATGATTTTACTGTGGAGGATATTTGCCAGCGCATAAGCGATGTAGTCGTTCCGGCTAATTACAATTGTCCGGGTCAGCTGGTTATATCGGGCACTATTGGCGGGGTTGATACCGCCTGCGAGATGCTGCTGGCCGCCGGTGCCAAAAGGGCGCTTAAATTGAATGTTGGCGGCGCGTTCCACTCGCCACTGATGGAACTGGCTAAAATGGAATTAGAGAGTGCTATCATCGCTACCGAAATTAAAAGCCCGGTTTGCCCGGTTTATCAAAATATTGATGCCAAGCCTTATACCGATGCCCAGGCGATAAAAGCTAACCTGATAGCGCAACTAACCGGCCCCGTGCGTTGGACGCAAACCATGCAGCGAATGTTGCAGGATGGCGCAACCCAATTTATTGAAGTTGGGCCGGGTAATGTTCTGCAAGGCCTGGTAAAAAAGGTTGACCGTGCCGTACCGACCGAGAGCGCAATGCTATAGTTAATATTTTTTGCAGCAGGTTAAACTTAATTGCTTAATATTTTATATTAAATTTACCCTATATCTATCAAAATTTGAACGCTGCTGCTAAAATACGCTGGTTACTTGTACTTATTTGCTTAGGCTTATTTTTAACCGCTATTATTGCCCGCAAGACTTACGGGCCGGGCAACAACCTGGAGAGCAGTGCTAAGACCCTCGAAAAACATCTTAACCAAAAAGAGCAGTACGTAGCCGACCTTGTTAACGATAAGGCTAATTTTATTCGCCTTAAAAACATTAGTAACGATGAGGATTACGCGCTGCAATTGGTTAACCTGGCCCGTAACGAAAAGATATATATAGCTACCTATAACCAGGGGCAGCTAACGTATTGGAACGCCATACGGATATTGCCCGATAACGAACCCGCCATAAAAGAGGGCAGTTCGTTTATACATGAGCCAAACGGTTATTACGAGGCGATTAAAAAAACAGACGGCGATTTTTCGGTGGTGTTTTATATTCCGGTTAAAAACGACTATACCTACCAAAACGCTTATCTCAAAAACATCTTCGCGCCCGAACTGCTGCAAGACGATAACATTACCCTGGGCAGCGTTACCGACAAAAACGGTTACGACATTTTTACGTTCGATCATCATTACCTGTTTACGGTTAAACTGGTTGCTAACGATCTGAACCACTTTTTTGCCTATATCCAAATACTGCTGTGGCTGGCCGGCGCATTATTACTCTGTGCCCTTACCAACAACCTGGCATCGCGGGTAGCAAAAAAGGGGTACATTTTTTCGTCGTTTTTAATCGTTGCCGGTTTTATAGCAGCGCTCAGGTTTGTAAACCTTTACTATCACTGGCCCGATATTTATGGCGAGATAAGTTTGTTCGACCCATCGTATTATGCGTCGAGCGTGATATTCCCGTCCCTTGGCGATTTTGTGATCAACGTATTGCTCTGTACCTGGTTTGCGCTGTTTGTTTACCGCAACCGTACCGGCATTATTGTAAAACCCATACAAAGCAGATTTTGGAGTTATGCCCTTTGCGTGGGCAGCATTGTTTTTTTGATAGTACTGTCCACCGGTTTGCTAAACCTGTTTAAAAGCCTGGTATACAACTCAAAAATAAATTTTGATGTTAATAATGTACTCAACCTTACGGGCTTTAGTATGATCGGGGTTTTAATGCTCTGTTTTGGGTTTTTGATCTTTATTTTATTTGTCGAGGTTGTTTTGTCGGTATCGCTCCGGTTCAATATATCAACACTGCACAAGCTGCTTATCTTTCTGGCGTTGATAGCCCTGGCCACTATTTTCGAGATCAGTTACCACGATTTCTCGGACTTTTACCTGCTATGGTCATTATTGGTCATTATCCGGGGTTATGCCGTTTTTTATGATGAAGGTAAATACAGCGCCCTAACGTATATCGGCATCATCATTATCTGCTCATCGGTATCATCGGTCAAGCTCTATGTATTCCAGTCGATAAAAGAAAAACAGACGCGTGAGGTACTGGCCCAAAAACTCGAATCGGCCAATGATATCACCGCCGAATACCTGTTTAAAGGTATTGAAACGCAAATAACCCGCGATAGCATGGTTATCGACTATTTTAAGAACCCTACACGCAACCACAATTACCTGCGCAACCGCTTTCAAAAATTGTATTTCGATGGTTACCTGTCAAAGTACGATTTTACCACCTACGAGTATGACGCGAACGACCAGCCTTTGGCCGGGAGCAGCGCGTTCGATCTGTCGGACTTTAAGGATATGGTGATGTATAGTGCCATACAGGTTGGCCATACCCGCTATTTTTACCAGCCTAACAATTCGTTTGGCTTTCAAAGCTATTTTGCCACCATCCCCATTCGGGCCGATACCACCACCCTGGGTATGCTGGTCATCAACCTCAAATCAAAACCGTTTAAAAGTGTAGAGCCTTTCCCCGAGCTGTTAACCGAGAACGCGCTGAACGGCGCCGATGAATTTAAGGGTTACTCGTATGCTTTTTATATTGATGGCTTGTTGCTTAACCAAAGCGGCAAGTACATTTACAGCCTGGCCAATTACGGCTTTGAGGGCAAAGTAAAGCAATACGAATATAAAACCACCATTGGCGATGGGACAGATAATAACCAAACCAAGTATTCGCACCTGATCTACAGGCCAACCGACCGCAAACTTATTATCATCAGCAAAGAAGACGATATGTTTTACAGCGGTATAACCTCGTTAACATTCTTCTTTTTGGTGTTCCTGATATTTAACCTGCTGGTGCTTGGCGTTGTTTACGTTTGGAAAAATTATGAAAGCCTGATCCGGATACGGTCGCTAAAACTATCGTTCTGGCAAAACTTTGATAAGGTTTTATACAAAACCCGGATACAGCTATCCATGGTGTTCGCGGTGGTTGTTACGCTGCTTATTATCGGCGTGTTAACCTTTATATCGGTAAGGAACCAGTACCTTAACCAACAGGACCAGATCATCCATGATAAAATGGCCCGAATTGCCATAGCTTTTGAGCAATCAAAACTGGCCGACAAGTTTATGAACGCCCCGGCCGAGGGAGAACAAATTGACTTTAACACTTTTGCCGGTACCTATTCGGCCGATCTGACCTTTTTTGATAAGGATGGCCGGGAATTGTTGACCACGCAGCCTAAACTTTACGAGGCGGGGCTGGTTGAAAAGCGGATGAACGCGCGGGCCTTTGTGTATTTAAAGCGCCTTGAGAAATCGGGATTTATTAACCCCGAAGTTATCGGCACATTAGATTACAAGGCCGCCTACGCGCCCATCCGCAACTCAAAGAACAAGATCATCGGTTTTTTACAATTGCCTTATTTTGCCAACGAGACCGAATACCGCGAGCGCATTGGCTCGTTTTTAAACACCATGATCAATGTTTACGCTTTGGTGTTTGTGGCGATAGGGCTTTTCGCGATAGCTGTGGCAAGACAAATAACCACCCCGCTTACGCTGATACAGCAAAGTTTAAGTAATACCATTTATGGCCGTAAAAACGAACCTATAAAATGGGAACATAACGATGAGATAGGGTCGCTGATCAGAGAATACAACAATATGATAGCCGCGCTGGAGAACAGCGCGCAAAAGCTGGCCCAGTCCGAACGTGAAAACGCCTGGCGCGAAATGGCCAAGCAGGTAGCCCACGAAATTAAAAACCCGTTAACACCGCTAAAACTGGGGTTACAGCTACTCGAAAAAGCCTGGCTCGATAAGGACCCTAAATTTGACCAAAAGTTTGAGCGGTTCAGTAAATCGTTTGTTGAACAGATAGATAGCCTGTCGCGCATCGCATCAGAGTTTTCAACCTTCGCCAAAATGCCCGAAACACACCTTGAGCGGTTCAATATTTTTGAAGTGATAGCGCAGGCCGCCACTATTTTCAGGCAAACGGATAATTTTGAGATCAGGTACACGCCATCGCGGCACCCTTTTTATATCCATGCGGATAAGGACCAGATTTTACGCAGCTTTAATAACCTGCTCAAAAACGCCATCGAGGCCATGCCCGCCGAACGGCACGGCATTATTGAGGTTTTGTATACTACTACCCCAACAGATATACATATACAAATTAAGGATAATGGCAGCGGCATACCCGAGGCGTTGCGCGAGCGTATATTTGTACCCAACTTTACCACCAAAAACTCGGGTACCGGGCTTGGGTTGGCACTTGTAAAAAACGCGGTAGAGTATGCGGGCGGTACCATATCCTTTGAAACCCAAATGGACAAGGGCACTACTTTTCACATCCGTTTTCAGGCGGCATCGTAGCGGGTTTATTTGCTAATAAGTGTATAAATTTGTATATTTACGTGGGAGCGGGAAGCTTGAAGCGCGAAGATGAGAGCTAAAAAGTATTTGAAAAATACCAACAATTACCCACCTGTTTTTGAGTAGCAATTGCAGTGACGAGGGGTAGTAAGTATTTGTTATTAGGTTACTGGCTTATTAAGTTATTGCCTGTTGTGTATGTTTTAATCTTCAAACATTTAAACCTTCAAACAACAATTAAAAATACCGAAGAATACCGATGTTTTGAGTGGCAGGGTAGCAGTAAATACAATAACCCAGAACTTAATAACCTAATAACAAACCCGTCTTACTTTAAAGTAAAGCTTGTCTTACCCATGGTATAGCCATCGGCGTAAAGCAAAACAGTATAGGCACCTTTTTGGAATGGGTTGGGGTTTGTCCACTCAATGGTATAGCCGCTGCCATCGTCTTTAAAGTCGATAGCGGTTTTGTAGGTAAACTGCAGGTCTTGCCCATCGGTTTGAAAAGTACCCGAGTCGTTGGTGGTGATCAGGTTGCCCGTCGGGTCAATAATGCGTACAAAAATATCATGCAGGCGTTTCTCGGCAACAGCGTTGGCCGCAACGGTAAAATCGATCTTTATTTTTTTGGTTACGGCGGCACGGTCGTTCTGTACTTCTTTACCACTGCCACGCACTTTTAACGAGGTGATGTTAACGCTGCCCACTTTTAAAGCCGAGGCCAAAACTACTTTGGTGTTCAGGTCTTCATTCTGTTTTTGCAAAACGGTGGCTTTTTGGTTAACGGTAGCCAGGTTGGTTTTCAGGGTATCGCGTTCGCTGGTCAGGCTTTGGTTCTGTTTTTTCAGTTCATCAATGTCCGATGTGTATTTAGCTACAAAGTAACGGAGCTGCTTAACATCCTCCTGGGCTTTGGCCAGTTCAACAGCGGTAAGTTTGCCGTTAAGCAATTTTACCCGCAGGTCTTTGATCTTGTTGCGCAGCGAGTCGTTACTGTCTTTCATTTGCTGGGTAAGCTTTGCCTTGCCGCTGTTGGCCTGGTTAAGCTGGTTTTCGAGACTGTCCACCTGGGTTTCCAGGTGCGTTTTTTCGGTTTGCAGCACCTTGGTATCGTTCATATAAACAATGCGTTGCGTATCGCTCTTCTTGTTATTGATCCACAAATAAATATTGGTGATCAGCAAAGCGGCAAGTACCACTAATAAGAAATAAATAACATTCGAATTTTTTTTGGGGGACTGATCTTGCTTGGTTTCCATAGCATCGGGTAGTTTAATTTGTCAATAATAGTAAAACGTCTGTTTTAGGAAATGATTGTTTTGGCAAATAACGCGCTAAAGATATTGTTTTTTATAAGTTTTTTTTGCCTGCATAAATTTGGACGGCGTTTGCGCTTAGTGCGATTGCCTGTAAACTGATAAAACACGCTGTTTACCGTTGTTAAAATAAATTAACGCCAAATTGTTTTGATTATTTGTATTTAGTGGATAGCCTGTGCTTAAAACCTTTAGTTAAAAATAATAACCCTTAGCCTCCGTTTGATATCTTTGCAGCTTTAAATTTGATACCTGATGCTTTTTTTTAAAAAACCAACTATCCCCCTAATATGCTTATTGTTGTTTTTTATAGCTGCAAACGCACAGGTTAAACCCGACCCTAAACGCGAGTTTCGAGGGGTATGGATAGCTACGCTCACCAATATTGACTGGCCCATAGGCCGAAAATCGACCACCGAAAAGCAAAAGCAGGACCTGATCGATATCCTCGACTCGCACCAGGCAACTGGCATCAATGCTGTTGTTTTCCAGGTACGCCCTGCTGCGGATGCTTTTTACGCTAAAAGCGATGAGCCATGGTCGCAATGGTTAACAGGTGTGCAGGGGCAGGCGCCAAACCCGCTGTACGACCCGCTTGAATTTGCAATAACCGAAGCACATAAGCGGGGCATTGAACTGCACGCCTGGTTTAACCCGTACCGGGCAACGTTTTCGCCAAATGAGAGCCTGTTGAGCGCCACGCATATTACCAAACAACACCCCGAATGGTTTATGACCTATGGCGGCACCAAGCTTTTTAACCCGGGTTTGCCCGAGGTGCGCGAATATATTGTACACACCATTTTAAACGTGGTTGATAATTACGATATCGACGGCGTGCACATGGACGATTACTTTTATCCGTACGAGATACCTGGCCAGCGGCTTACCGATGTGGAAACCTTTACCAAATACAAGGCAGGCTTTGTAAACATTGAAGACTGGCGGCGCAACAATGTTGACCTGCTGATCAAAATGCTGAGCGACAGCATCCACAAACATAACCCGCACATGAAGTTTGGCATAAGCCCTTTCGGGATATGGAAAAATAAACGGCCGGGTGATCCGGAAGGATCGGCAACGCATGGCGGCAACTCTTATTATGAGCTTTACGCCGACTCTCGCAAATGGGTAAAATTAGGCTGGGTGGATTATATAACCCCTCAGATATACTGGCCAATGGGCTATAGCCTGGCCGCGTTCGAAAAACTGGTTGACTGGTGGAGCGATAATACTTTTGAAAGGCATTTGTATGTGGGCCAGGCGGCATACCGTATTGGCGAGCAGCGCAAAGGTTCGGGATTCAGGCTGGCCAGCGAAGGACCTAACCAGATCAAATATCTGCGCAATAACGCGCGGGTGCAGGGCAGCATATTTTTTAGTTCCAACTCCATTACTTCAAACCCATTGGGGTTTGCCGATTCGTTGAAAGAGACATATTATCGTCACCCCGCACTGCCACCGGTTATGCTCTGGCTTGATTCGGTGGCACCCAAACCACCACAGCATTTTGATATTACCATTAAGCCAAAATCGTTTGTGCTCACCTGGAAAGCCCCCGAATTAGCTAAAGATAAAGAACCTGTTTATGGTTATGTTATATACCGTTTTGAGAACGCTGGCAAAACCCTGCCGATAGACGACCCGGCTAATATTTTGCATATCCAATACAATACTTCCACCACTTTTGAGGACAGAACAGTACAGGGAGGCAAGGCATACACCTATGTAGTTACCGCTATTGACCGATTGAAGAACGAGAGTTACCCGTCGAACCCGGTCAGGATAACGACGCAATAGTTTGGTGAGTGGTGAATTGTGAGCGGTGAGTGGTATTAAGTTTAACTATTCATAATCGCGCCGCAGTTGATATCGAGCGTTTGGCCGGTAATGGAGCCCTGGCTTAGCAGGTAAGCCACCAGGCCGGCAATTTCTTCAGGCTGGCTCATGCGGCGCAGGGGTACACTTTGCATGGCGATATCATAAAACTCGGCTTTGGTTATCCCGATGTTATCGGCAATGCCCTGCAGGCCATCCTGGCTCATTTGTGTGTCGACCCAACCGGGGCAAATGGCGTTTACCAGTATCTTTTCGGGGGCAAACTGTACCGCCCATGAGCGCATAAGGCCCAGCAGCCCGGCTTTTGAAGCGCAATAAGCCGAATAATTAGCCACACCCAACCGAGCCAACACCGACGATACGATGAGGATATGTCGTTCGCCATCGGCGTTTATGCGGATATTCGGTAAAAAGCTGTTCACAAAGTTGTAAGTGCCTGTAAGGTTGGTGCCGATGATATCGTTCCAGCGGTCATTATCGCCCCAGTAGTTTTCGCCTCCGATGCCGGAGTTGGCTACCAGGCCGTCAATAGGCAAGTCGCCCAGTTCGGAGACGGCGTGTTCCAGGCTATCTTTACTGCGAATATCGGCGATCAGCGTTTTGTGGCCTTCGCCGCTTAGCAAGGCCAGCGTTTGTTGCAAAGGCTTTTTTTTGCGGCCAAGTAAAATACAGGTGTTGCCTGTTTGTGCTAATTGTATGGCTATGGCCTGCCCTATGCCGCTGCCCGCCCCGCTGATGATGTAAGTTTTTGCCATGATGATTGATACCTATTTTACCAACTGATAAATATCCTTAAAGTTGCGCCCCTGTTCTTTATAATCCAAACCATAGCCCACCACAAATTTGTTGGCAATTTCAAAGCCAATGTATTCCATCTCGGGGATGTCGTGTTCCATAGCATCCGGCTTGTATAACAACGCGCAAACGCTGATAGAGGCCGGTTTTAACAGCTTTAGTTTATCCACCAGGTAACGCAGGGTATTGCCGGTATCTACAATGTCCTCCACTAAAATTATATCGCGGCCTTCAATATCTACCTTCAGGTTGTAATCTTCGGTAATGCTTCGGGTACTTTCTAACCCGCCATGATACGATGATAGTTTCATAAAAGCGATCTGGCAGGGGATGGGCACCTGTTTTACCAGGTCGGCCATAAACATAAAGCAGCCGTTTAAAACACCCACAAAAACCGGGGTTTTGTCGCGGTACCTTTGGGTGAGCGCGGCGCCAATTTCGACGGTGCGTTTCTCGATCTCGGCAAAGGGCAGCATCGGCTCAAATTCGAGATCATGGATCTGGACATTCATGTAGCGAAAATAGATATTTTGTTGACAATTGGCTTAAACTCAATGCCCGAATATTCGCTTATCTTTGCCGGCTAATGGATTATCAGGTTTACACTTTGCCAAACGGCATCAGGCTATTACACAAACATGCCATATCGCCCATAGCGCATTGCTGCTTTATTGTAAACGCGGGCGCGCGCGACGAAGCGCCAGGCAAAGACGGCCTTGCCCATTTTATTGAGCACCTGCTGTTTAAGGCCACCAAACGCCGCAATACCGAACAGATACTAAACCGGCTGGAATTGGTGGGTGCCGACCTGAACGCCTACACCACCAAGGAGTACACCTGCATACATGCCTCGTTTTTAAAACAGCACCTGGAGCGGGCCATCGATCTGACGGAAGACATTGTTTTCCACTCCACCTTCCCCCAGGACGAATTGGTGAAAGAAAAAAGCGTGATACTGGATGAAATAGCATCGTACCTTGACCAGCCCGACGAAGCCATACAGGACGATTTTGAGGATATCCTGTTTAAAAGTCACCCGCTTGGGCGCAATATTTTGGGCACTACCGATTCGGTAAACGTTTTGGCTAAAGCCGATATCGATCAGTTTATCGCACAAAATTACAACACCCACCAAATGGTGTTCGCCGTTTTGGGTGAATACGATTTTAAGAAACTGGTTAAGCTGGCCGAAAAATATTTCGGCGGTGTAAATGAGAATAATGCCCTTAAAAATCGAGAAGTACCCAAAGTAAACTTTGCCGAAACGCTGCGTTTTACCAAACCGATATCGCAAACCCATGGCGTAATTGGCAGCCAGGCATATGCGTCGTCAAACCCTAAAAAGAACAGCTTGCTGCTGCTCAATAACATATTAGGCGGCATGGGCATGAGCTCGCGGTTGAATTTGCAGATACGCGAAAAGTACGGCATAGCTTATACTATCGAGTCCAACTATTCGGCTTTTAGTGATACGGGGATTTTCTCCATTTACTTTGGCACCGATACCGAAAAGGCAGAGCGTGCCATCAAACTCATCCATAAAGAGCTTAAAAAACTGCGCGAGCAAAAGCTGGGCACTTTGCAATTGCACCAGGCCAAACAAAAGTTTGTAGGCCAAATAGCGTTAGGCGAAGAAAACCGCATTGGCTTAATTATCGCGATGGCCAAAAGCTTGCTCGATTTTGGTTATGTGGATAGTATTGAGGAAGTTTTTGCCAAAATAAACGCCGTAACTGCCGATGAAATGCTGGCCACAGCCAACGATATTTTTGATGATAGCAAGATGGTAACACTGCTATTTGAGCCTAACGAATAAACTGTTATTTTTGTAGCTTATGAAATTACCCATTATTGCTTACGGCGATCCTGTTTTACGAAGGAAAGCTACAGATATTGAGCCTGACGAGTATCCGCATATCAAAAAATTAGTTGATGATATGTTTGAAACCATGTACGCGGCCAAAGGCGTTGGCCTTGCCGCGCCGCAGGTGGGCCTGTCGATGCGCTTATTTGTGGTTGATGCGTCGCCGTTTGATGATGATGAGCCTGCTTTAAAAGATTTTAAAAAGACCTTTATCAACGCCCGTATGTTGACCGAAGAAGGGGAAGAGTGGGCTTTTAACGAGGGCTGCCTGAGCATCCCCGAGATAAGGGAAGATGTTTACCGTAAACCCAACGTGAGCCTGTCTTATTATGACGAAGACTGGAAACACCATACCGAAAGCTTTTCGGGCCTGGCAGCACGTATCATTCAGCATGAGTACGATCACATTGAAGGTAAATTGTTTACTGATAAACTGAACCCGCTGCGTAAACGCCTTATTGAGAAAAAATTGACGGATATCTCCAAAGGAAATATATCTGTAGATTATAAAATGAAGTTTCCGGCAATTAAAAAAGGCCGTTAATTATCAGATACGCCACGGCTCTTATTACCGTCAGCAATCTCCTTGATCAGCGCACCCCAGGCAAAAGGGTTTAACAACGGATTGGTCTGCAGCGAGTGCTGGTTGATCATGTTGTTGTGCATATCCTGAAAGTTGAGCGTTTGATGATCTTGCGCGTTTAGCGGTAACGAACGCTCCAGCGCCGATATGGATTTTGCGCTCAGGTTTTTACGGGCAACCTCCAGGTCATCGTCGGCAATTTTCATCGCCAAAAAGTCTTTGTGAAACTCATCCGTAGTAGCCCAGGGGAAAATGTGTACAATGGGCAGGTGTATCGACTGGCTGTTTAGCTTAACTTTCAGGGTGTAGCTTTTATCCTTAAGATTTGCCGGTATTACTACTGTGGTTGAAGCATAACCGATAGAAGTAAACACAATGGTATCCTGCTCATGCGCCACAAACGAAAAATACCCGCGGTAATTGGCCAGGTTAATTTGCTTTTGGAACGATTGATTGGTAATGGTTACATAAGGTACCACGCTGCTGCTATCGGCACTCAAAACCACGCCGGTAAACTGCACCAGTGGCCTTTCGGGCTTTTGCTGCGCAAAAGCAGATACGGAAACTAACAAGAGTAATATGAAGAATAAGCGCTTCATGGTTTGTTAAATACTATACTTTATTTATACCAATTACTATACCAAAGTTGCTAAAAAAGTTTTAAAGCAGGTTACAAAGCAAGTAATTTTTGTGTGATAAACGGTGTCGCAACGTTTAATTTAACACTCTTTAACTTATCGCAGGTTTTCGGGCAGCACCGCTGCCGGGTCGTCAATATCGGTCAGGTTAATGGCCTCAACACCGGTTATCTGCGGCACGGCTTTCATTATGGCCTGCTCAATGCCCGCTTTTAACGTCATGATACTCATCGGGCACGACCCGCACGACCCCAACAATTTTAACCTCACTACATTTTCAGGCGTAATTGCTTCAACCGATACGTTGCCTCCGTCTGTTTCCAGGTACGGGCGGATAGTATCTAAAGCTGTTTCAACCTGCGCTAACAAATCCATCATTTTAATATTTATAGTAAAGATACTAATTTATTGTATAACTGCACTTTGTGCCGCCGCGCGGGCGTTAGTAATAGCAACCTGCTGCGCTACTTTTTTGGCCATATTTATAAACGTGGTGGCCATTGGGTTATTATCATCTAATATAAGCGGCATACCTGCATCGCCCGAATCGGCAATGCCTTTAACCAGCGGCAATTGGCCTAATAACGGCACATCCAGCATAGCAGCTAACTTTTGTCCGCCGCCTTCACCAAAAATATAGTATTTGTTTTCGGGCAGTTCGGCTGGGGTGAAATACGACATGTTTTCGACGATACCCAATATCGGTACGTTTATAGCTGCCATCCTAAACATACCCGCACCTTTAATGGCATCGGCTAAAGCTACATTTTGCGGCGTGGTAACTATTACCGCGCCCGCTATCGGGAAACCCTGGGTAATGGTGATATGGATATCGCCGGTACCCGGTGGCAAATCAACTACCAGGTAATCCAGTTCGCCCCAGTCGGCATCGTTAAACAATTGTTTAACCGCGGTTGATACCATTGGTCCGCGCCAGGGCACCGGCTGGCCGGGATCGGTAAAAAAACCTATGGATAATAGTTTGATGCCATATTTTTCGATAGGCTCAATACGTGTTTTGCCATTTTCGAGTTGCGATGCACGTGGTTTGGCACCCTCTAACCCAAACATTATGGGTACCGACGGGCCATAAACATCGGCATCAATCAAACCAACTTTTGCACCGGTTTTAGCCAGGCCAAGCGCCAGGTTTGCCGCCACGGTTGATTTACCCACACCGCCCTTGCCCGATGCTACGGCGATTATATTTTTTATCCCCGGCAGGCTGTTGTTGGTTTGAGTAGTAACGCGCGACGTCATATTGATGTTTATCACAGCATCTTTACTTATAAAATGCAATATAGCGTTGCGGCAGGCGTTCTCTATCATCGCCTTTAAGGGGCAGGCCGGGGTAGTTAATATAACAGAAAAGCTAACCTTATTGCCATCGATATGGATATCTTCGATCATATTTAGCGTAACCAGGTCTTTTTTCAGATCGGGCTCCTCAACATGGCCAAGGGCAGTAAGTACTTGTTCTTTGGTTATTATCATTTTGGTAATTGTAATAAAATATAAAACAGCGTGCTAAAGAGTTTGTTACCGTATAGCTATTTGCAATAAAATTGTAAAGATAAGATTATTAGTTTTGGATAAAATTTACTGATGCAACTACCCGATAAAAAGTACCGCCGCATTACCGGCATCGTTTTCCTCATCGTATTTGTACTTGCTTTAACGGGTGTAACGATAGCCTGGTTTAAGCGCGAACAATTGCTGCACGATGCCATCGACAAAGCTACTGCAAAAGCCAAAAGGGATTATAATTTAGATGTAAAAATAGGCTCGGCGCACTTTGTTGGGCTTAGTACGGTAGCTTTTGATAAGATTACGATAGTGCCCCAGGGCCGCGATAGCCTGCTAAATATCAACAATTTTGAAGTGGGTGTTAAATTGCTGCCGCTCATATTTGGCAATGTAAAGCTGGCAGCAGTAAAGCTGGATAACGGCTGGCTAAACCTCACCAGCATACACGGCGTAAAAAACTTCGACTTTTTGTTTAAAAAGAAAAAGGATACCACCGAAACTTCGTCCGGTGGCGATATATCTGTTATTGCCGATAACCTGATCAACCAGGTGCTATATAAAATACCCGATGCCCTTAACCTGAAAGACTTTACCGTTAAGTTTCATGATGACAGCGTTAGTGTAAAAATGCTTGCAAAATCGGCCCTGATAGAGGATAGTAACTTAAGCTCCACAATCGTTGTTAACAATGGCGAGGCGATCCTGCATTTTGCAGGCAAAATGCGCCCAAGCGATAAGTATATTGATGTTAAGCTTTACGCAGATAACAAAAAGGTAGAATTGCCTTTTATCCAGAAAAAATTTCACCTTAAACTGAGCTTCGATACCATCAGCACCCGGTTAAATAAAGTTGAGCGCAGCGGCGGCGAAACAAGGATATTTAGCTCATGGTCTGTCAATAACCTCGTCATCAACCATCCGCGTATCGCAGCCAACGATATTGTTGTGCCCACAGGCGCTATTGATGCCAATATTTTTATCGGGCAAAACTCGGTATCGGTCGATAGTTCTTCGGTTATTCATTTAAAAGACATTGTGGCAAATCCCTACCTTAAGGTCACCATTAAAAAGGACGCCCCTAAACGCGATACCATTTACGAAATGAAGGTGGCTATGCCAATGACCGATGCCCAAAAGGTATTCAACTCGTTCCCCCAAGGTACGTTTGATGCCCTTGATGGTATTAAAGTTAGCGGTGGCTTAGCCTACAACCTTAACTTTTACCTGGATAAAGCGGATCCGGACAATCTTAAATTTGAATCTAACCTGCAGCAGGATAATTTTAAAGTGGTTAAGTACGGCAATACCGACCTGACAAAACTGAACGGGCCGTTTATGTACACGCCATACGAAAAAGGCAAGGCTATGCCCGCGCACATGATTGGCCCATCAAACCCCGATTATGCACCTTTGCAGGATATATCGCCCTATCTGCAACACGCCGTTATGACGGCCGAAGACCCCGCTTTTTTTAATCACCATGGGTTTATGACCGAATCTATCCGCAAATCAATAGTGGTTGATTTTAAAGAGAAAAAGTTTAAGCGCGGCGGCAGCACCATATCAATGCAACTGGTAAAAAACGCCTTTTTAAGCCGGCAAAAAACCTTGACGCGCAAAATTGAAGAAACGTTGATCGTTTGGATGATTGAGAATGGTCACATCATATCCAAAAACCGGATGCTGGAGGTTTACTTTAACATTATTGAGTGGGGCAACGGCGTTTACGGCATAGGCGAAGCAGCAAGATATTATTTTGGCAAATCGCCGGCCGAACTTACCCTTGGCGAAAGCATTTACCTGGCCAGCATTGTGCCCAAACCTAAGGCGGGTTTGTATGCTTTTCAGCCCGATGGCAGTTTAAAAGATTACCTGCAAAACTACTTTCATTCGCTGGGCGGGATGATGGCCAACCAGCACTATATAAACCTGATGGACAGCGTTGACTATGGTTTTTATGATGTTCGCTTAAAAACCAGTTTGCGCCACGAGGTGATCATATCGCCACGCGATACGGCTGCAATAGCCAAAGTACTTAGGCAGGATGATGAGGACGAAGACAACGCCATACCGGTCATAGAACCCGAAAAGAAACCTAACTTTTTTCAGCGCCTGTTCGGTAAAAAAGATACAACGCGTAAAAAAGAGGCAATAATTGATACCACCGGCAAAACCAAAAAACAGATACGCCAGGAAAAACGCGCCGAACGGAAAAAAGAGCAGGAAGAAAAGAAAAAGTTAGGAGAACACGGTCTGTTTTAGTTTGTGCCACAAGCCAAAACACCCTGCTAATTTTTTACTTCTGTTTTACCGGGCTTTAAACGTAACGTGCGGATCACCTTAGCCCTTACCGGTCTTATCACAATAAAAACAAGTAATAAAAAAGAGAGGCAACCGGCCATTTGAACATTAGCGGTAAAAAACCAAACCATTACATCCAATATGGCGGCCCCGCCTATCCACAAATAACGCACAACCGAGGCGGTTATAAATTTACTAAAACGGTATTTTACCCGTTCGTCCAGGTCAATGGCCTCTAAACGGCGGCTATATACGTAGTTAGAGCTTATCGGGAACAAAATAGTGGCCAGCACCCCCACATAAAACAACGAGTTATCATTACGGGTTATCACGTTGGCCCCAACCCGCTTATTTAGCAAAACTACAATCACGATAAATAAAGCTGTAACAAGGCAAAACACCAGGTGGATGATTTGCAACTTCTTGTAGGCTTTTAAATCTAACTCGTTATTATTCGTAATCATTTGTTCAATCTATTTCACTTAACTCAATATTATCCCAGGTTTGCTTGCGATAATAGGCAAACATGAGCCAATAAATTATCAGGGCCGGAACAATCAGTATCCAGATAATCGTTTCCCAACCTGATAACAAATAGTGGCAAAAGCCAAAAACGCCTGCAAACCCGGTTATTAAAAACGATATAAACACCCGGCCGCCTGAATTTTTTATTAAAACAGGTTTCGAAAACGGCAACCCTTTCACCAAAAATAACGCCATTAAGATACCATATATCTGGCAAATAACAAAGGCCAGCAAGATATCATTAATTATTGCCGGCCCCCAGATAATGCCTCCAGCAATACCTATGACAACGAAGTACGGGAAAAAATATAAAGAGATGACCGCTTTATACATCCCTGCTAATACCTTACCCGGTTTATCTATCGGTAAGGCGTAGTACACCCACGATGCCTTGTACTTATGGCTTTGGGATATCTGCTGTAATATAGCCGACAGCACCATAACACAAAGATAAAGCAAAAAAATATATCCTTTAGTATGTTGTAGTTTATTGTAACGTGTGGCTATGCTATCGCCCTGGGCGTTTAATGAAAAGTAAATAAAATAAACCGGTACAAAAGCAAATTGCGGATAAACGCGCAATTTGAACTCGCGTGTGCGCGCTGCCAGTTTCCATGTGATGCGAAACCCTGCATTTTCTACCGGGTCGGGGGCTATAAAATTTGCTAACCGGTCAATAAACCCCGGTTTGTGTACCTGCTTTTCGGCGGGTGTGCCGGCCTGCCCGTCGGACATGGCAATGACGGATAACCGATTGTTAAACCCCGGCGCAAGCACAACTGCTACAAACCATATACCCAGCAACGGTACAATTACACCTGCAACCGCCAGTAAAACCACTGTTAAATTCGATCTGCCGCTATGCAGCAATGCTTCATTTACCGATGCTACCCAAACCGGGGGCAACCAATGTAGCCATTGATGCGAAAGCAGGTCGAAATTTTGCAGTGTTGACAACTTGACGAGTTTGATCGACAGGTAGTAGGTTGTGAATATTGAAATCCCGAAAGCGATCTGGAAGTAGCTGATAATATCCTTAAAACGCTGCGGGCTAACCGTACGCATTAACACCAGGTATACCCAATTAACAAACAGTATACTAAGCAGGGTAGCTAAAACAATTTGCAGCAAAAATAAGGGCATAGCCATAGGTCCGTCAATAAAGGCCATCATAATAATGCCGGGGATGCCCTGCAACAGCGCCAGCCGCATTACGTAAATTGCGATGTGTAAGATACGGGCAAACGCAACGGTACGGTCGTTAACCGGCCTGGGTGCGATAATGTATTGATCGCGCACGTCGAACAGCACATTGGTAAAATCGGTGATCAGCGTAAGCGACATCACCACCATGAAAATGAAAAAATATACGCTTTGCCCTACGAGCGGCTTATCGAACAAAAAAAGTAAACTGCCATATACAGACCCCATTATTAAGGTTGCAAAAATAACCCCGACCGACGTTTTATTGCTGGCGGTTGCGGCTTTGCGGCCGGTTACGATGCTCCTGGGGCGGCGCCCGTCTATCATCAGCTTTACCCTCAATATCTCGTTAAGCTGATGCGTGTTAACCCCGGCCCGTTCAAAAACAGGGTTAAATAATGCTACTGCCCATAAAAATAACTTGTCCATGGGGTATACTAATCAAAAGCGTTCATAATAGCGTCGGTATCGTGCGACGATGTATCGCGGCCGGTTAACTTGGCAAATATCTGCTCCAGCGTATCGCTGTGATTTTGTTTTAGCGATTCAAAAGTACCATCGGCCACAATATCGCCTTTGTTGATGAGCAATATCCTGTCCGACACCTTTTCAACTACATCCATCATGTGCGAACAGTAAAAAATGGTTTTGCCCTCCTGCGATAAACGTACAATAAGTTCTTTGACGGTAATAACCGCGTTGGCGTCCAGGCCGGATAACGGTTCGTCTAACACAATGATGCGCGGGTTATGGATAATGCCCGATATGAGCAGCACCTTTTGTTTCATCCCTTTCGAAAAGGTGTCCATGCGATCGTTAAGGTTATTGCCCAGACTAAACGCCTGTAATAATTTTACGGCACGCTCATTAACCACTTTATCTTCCATTCCGTTTAACTTGCCAATAAAATTGAGATATTCCATGGGCGTAAGCACTTCGTATATTTCGGCATTTTCGGGCACATAGCCTATCATGTGTTTAATGGCTTGCGGATCCTGCATCATGTTAATGCCGCCGATGATCACCTCGCCCTCAAAATCGGGGATCAGGCCGGTCAGTATTTTTACGGTGGTCGACTTACCCGCACCATTCGGGCCAATATAACCGATCACCTGCCCGGGATAAATATCCAACGTTAGGTTTTTTAACACCTGTTTGGCACCGTATGATTTTGACAGGTTACGTATTTGTATCAGCGGGGCATCCATAAAACTCAACGTTTAAAAATGTGCCGAAAAGGTACGAAAAATTGTGGGCCAATTAATGGGCCGATATTATTATGCCTTGTGCTATCAGTTTTTGTCGGCATTTTTCGCATAACCCGATTTCGCGGTAAAAACTGTTGTGGCCTTCGGCATCAGCCATGATACAGGTTTTATCGGGGCAGTGTGGTAAACCAAAATTATGTCCAAGTTCATGCGCGGTAAGCTTCACCAGTTCCGAAAGCTGCACCTCACCATGGTGCAACCTAAAAATTGAAACAATGCCAGCATCAGCGTTAAGCGTACCCAAACCCATTACACCCCAATATTTGTTACTGCCCTTTGCAGTAAAAATATCCTGATTGGTTAGGCCGATTATGGTAGTTACATTGCCTTTTTTATCTGATAAAAAGCTGATTAAAGCGTCGGCACTATAACGCTTCTGAGGGTTGTAGTAAGCGTTCGCGGGTAAGTTTACGCTTTTCGCGATAACAATATCAACGCGGTATATTTTTAACAACGCGGCCCTTACTTGTTCAGTTTCCCTTGCGGCGAAGTTGGCAAACGGCTGTAACATAACAGTGGTTTTTGCAGGCCGAGGGTCGCAACTGATCAGCGATAACAGGCAGCATAAATAAAAAACAAGCCCCAACAGTTTTTTCATCCTTTTAAACTAAATTAAAGCTATATTTTTGGACAACTTGGTTTTTGATTGAATGTATAAGTACTATTAATACGAATGAGACAAAATTGTAACCTGCTGCTTTTATTATTTACTGTTATACTGATGGCTTGCAACCAACCGCCAAAACAAGCCAAACCGCACGCATCGTTTGATAAGGTAATAGGCATCCACTTTACCGAGGTGCGCCGCACCTTTAAAAACGGGGTTATATTTAACGGACAGGGCTTTCAGCTGTCGCCCGATTGGCGCATGACCGTTGTATCAAAAGACTCCGTTAATATTTACAGTCCCGAAAAAAAGCGCTTCTTAAACTGTCCGCTCATATTTGACCACGACTCCGTTTTTAACGTAGCATGGGCCTGGTTAAAGCTACGCAAATTGAGTAAAGATAGTATAGTTTTCCAGGTGCTGGAGGTAGAGAACAAGGTGGTGATTGACGACCGATCGAACATGTTTATGACGCTTTACGCCGATGATTACATTAAAAACAAACTGCATACCGACGCCCAAACCCTGCAAAAGCCCCGCAGGCAGGACACGCTGTTTATGCAGAACAAGATACGCCTTGCCGAACGTATGCCAGATAGCTCATTTGCTGCAACTGATCAGCCCACGCTCATCAGTAAAAGTCCATTACTGATCATCAAACGTAAAATTGAACCCATCGACTCAGCCGAAAGTATGGATCCTCGGCCCGATTATATCAATCCTGAGTATGACATTACCATCCATAAAGCTTACAAGGATTTTTACTACTCGTTCATCGTGATCATTAACGCCAAAGGCGAGATGAATTTCTGGCGTTCCACAGAGATATCTATGGATAAAGACTTTGAGGCCGCAGGCATCCGTATGATGACCGGTATTATGAACGGTTACCTAAAACACTACTTAACCATTACACCCGGCAAAACCCTGGGCATAGCGCATAATACCTTTGTGATCGTCAACGTGACGGGCAAAACGGACTAATATAATAACATCAATAATTGCAACAACAAACAGGGGGGAAATTGTAGGATAATTTTGATCAGAAACTTTCAATTTTCCACTTATGGACACTTAGGCTTGTTCAATCACAGTCTTCACTTCTGGCTACCTCATTACAAAAGCCAATAAACTATGAAAGTTACTTATTATTCTTCAGCACAAAATCCAATAAAGTGTTAATAGGTTTTTGGATTATCTTGCCCACATGCACGCCATGTGCTTTGCATAGTGCAGTAAGCTCATCGCTAAAATGGAAGGCTATGGAGCCAACAAAGTGGCATTTGTAATCGCTGTATTCGGGGTAGGTTTTAATATTGGTCTCAATAAACTCGGTAAAGCCGGTGGTTAACAGGTTTTGCGCGTACGCCGATGGCCGTACCTCGTATAAAAACCTTGCGAACGATGCCAGGTATGAACTGGCATGGTGTGTTTGGTATACGTTTTTAATTATGGTCTCTTTATCCGGATTAAAGCGCTGTTTAAACGCTTCGGCTATATCGGCGGGCATTTTACCGTACAGGTAATCGGTTATCAGTTTTTTGCCCAGCCACGCCCCCGATCCCTCGTCGCCCAGCACAAAGCCAAGGCCCTGTTTGCCTTCAAAAATATCCTCGCCGTTAAAAAACGAAATATTCGAGCCCGTACCCAACACGCAAACCAGCCCTTTTTCTTTTCCACAGGTAGCATAGGCCGATCCAAGCAGGTCGCTGTCAACACTTACAAATAACGTTTTAGGGAATACCTGGCTTAATGAGTTAGAGATGATCTCGCGCCTGTCGGGATTAGAGCAGCCCGCGCCAAAAAAAAATATCTCGCTTATGCGGTGGTTGCGTTTAATCAGTTCGGCACCCTGCGATTGTATAATTTTAACGATCTCCTTTTCGTTCAAAAAAAATGGGTTAAGCCCGTCGGTTTTAAATTCTTCGGGGGCGTGGCCGGGGTTTTCTAACAGCCAATCAGTTTTGGAGGACCCGCTGTCGGCAACTAATATCATGGATGAATACTTTCCAGGGTTTTATGGGTAAGCGGCTTGTGGATAAATTGAGTTACGTACTTGTTTTCGCTGGAAAGTTTAAAGTCAACCGGGTCCAGGCTCGACGATAGCATAAATATCTTGATGGTTTTATTTTCGCCAAGGTGCAGCTTGTCAAACTCTTTTAAAAACTCAAACCCATCCATAAAAGGCATCCTGATATCTAAGAAGATCACATCGGGATCAATGGTTTTAGCTTGTATCTGGGCAATGGCTTCGGGTGCCGATTGTATGACGATGATCTTCTCCGCAAAATTGCTGGTCTCCAGCATTTTGCGCGTAACAAAATTGTCGATAAAATTATCGTCAATAAGCAGGCAGGTTTTATAATACGGGGCACCCATTGTGTTCAAAAATAATGGTTTATATTATAAAACGTATAAAAATTTACTGAATGTTAATATTATTTGTAATTTCTTTTAACATGGTCTCGGCAGTTTTAGCCTGGTACTGGGCTGCAAAATACCTTGACTGCGCATCCAGGTAGTTTTTTTGCGCTTCACGTATCTCCAAAGGGGTAATATTGCCTAATTTATATTTCTCTAACGATATATCGAGGTTTCGCTTAGCGACCGCTACGTTCGATTGATTAAGTTTCACCAGGTCGAGCGCCGACAGATAGCTCACATAAAAATTATTGATCTGGGCTTCAATGTTTTGCTTGGTTTGCGCCAGGTTAATGGTAGCGTTATCAATTTGTATGCGTGCGTTCTTTTCTTTACGCGACTGGTTGAACCCGTCAAAAAGGTTAAACGAAGCTGTAAGGCCGTAGTTTAACCCGTTAAGGTCCTGCTGGTGTGTAACCAGGTTTGATGGCGTGCGGATGTACGAAAAAGTATAGCCCGTGCTTACGCCTACCGTTGGGTAGCGGCCTGCCCTTACCTGCCTTAAATTAATATCGGCCAGTTCGCGGTTTATCTGCGATATTAAAACCGCCGGGCTTTGCGTTTGTGCCTGGTTAATAATATCGCCCAGCATCAGTTTGTTATCAATAATAATGGTGTCAACCACGCTAAAATCGGTTTGCATTGGGCGTACCAGCAGTTGGTTCATCCTTATTTTAAGCGACCTGTATTGCTGCAGATCGCCTAATAAAGTAGCCGTATCAGTGTTCAGGTTAACCTGCGCGTTCAGCACATCCAGCCGCGAGGCCCGGCCAACTTCAAACTTATCATTAGCATAGCGCAACTGCGTACGCGATATATCAATTGCCCCTTTTTGCGCAATAATGAGCTGGTTTTGGTTCACCAGGTTGTAGTAGGTATTGATAACCGAGGCGATAGTACTTTCAATGGTATCGCGTTGCGCAATCTCGCTCAGTTCGCTTAGTTTTTTTAGCTGATCGTAATTGGCGTACATTAAAAAGCCGTTAAAAACCGTCCAGTTTAAACCAATGCCGTAACCATAGTTACCATTAGCGGCACCGGTTGTTTGGTTTATGGTGCCGTCGGTTCGTATCTGCTTACTGTTCTGTATACTGTTGGCTACACTGGCGCTTAAACCAACCTGTGGCAGCATACCTGCCGCGCCCGGTGTTACATTATTGGCAGCTATAGCCGAGTTGTTTTTGGTAAGCTTAATATTGTAATTGTTTTTAAGCGCGGTTTCTACTGCATCTTTAAGTGTTAGCAGTGGCGGTGTTTGTTGCGCCGCCGCGCCATAGCTAACGGCAATACCAATTAATAACAGCAGTTTTATTTTGAAAGATGTCATCGTTACTCAATTATTATCGTGTAAAACCACTTTTGCTTTGCCCTTCTTTTTATCATCATCATCGGTGGGTTCCTTATCGGGGTCGCGTTTAACGCTCGATGAGAATATGGCATACATCATAGGGATAACATATAAGGTTAGTACGAGCGAAAATAACAGCCCGCCCATAATTACAATACCTAATGATACCCGGCTTTTTGCGCCCGCACCCAGCGCGAAAGCGATAGGTACCGCGCCAAGCACGCAGGCAAGGGTGGTCATTAAAATTGGGCGCAGGCGCGATGTTGCCGCTTCAATTACCGCCTCAAATTTAGGCAGGCCGGCATGTTCCATGCGCTGGTTGGCAAACTCAACAATTAAAATACCGTTTTTGGTTACCAGCCCAACCAGGGTTATCATTCCTATCTCACTAAAAATATTAAGTGTTTGGTTAAACAACCATAACGATAACAGGGCACCGGCTATGGCCAGGGGCACAGTGAGCATCACTATAAACGGATCGACAAAGCTTTCAAACTGTGCGGCTAATACCAGGTAGATAAGCAATAGCGCGAAAGCGAAAGCGTAAAGGATGTTCGACGAGCTTTCGGAAAAATCGCGCGACGGGCCGGCGAGGTCCGAACTGAACGACGCGTCTTTCAGCACATCTTTGCCAATACGTTGCATTTCGGCTATACCCTCGCCAATGGTATGGCCTGGTGCCAGGCCTGCCGATACTGTTGCCGACTTAAACCGGTTAAAGTGATATATAGATGGCGGGGTGGAGTTTTCGGCAACTTTTACCACATTATCCAGTTGTACCAGTTTCCCGCTCGAACTGCGTACGTATATAGATTTCAGGTCGAGGGGCTGGTCGCGGTTAGCGCGGTCAACCTGGGCAATAACCTGGTACTGCTTGCCATTGATGATAAAATAATCTAAACGGCCCGCGCTATAATACAATTGCAGCGTTTTGGCTATGTCAGCTATCGCGATGCCCTGGTCACGTGCCCGGTCGCGATCGGTAGTTACTGATAGCTGCGGTTTGGTAAACTTTAGGTTAACCTGCACACCTTGAAAAAAGGGACTTTTGTTTGCCTCGGCCAAAAATTGCGGTAATACTTTGCGCAGTTGTTCAAAATCCTGGTTTTGTATAACGTACTGTATAGGTTGCGATGTTTTGGCACCGCTACCGCCACCGCTTATGGTTTGCTCTTGTATAACAAACGTTTGCGCGTTTGGCAGCCTGCTGAATTGCTTGGTAAGGTAATCGGCAATTTGCTGCTGGGTGCGCACACGCTGGTCGGGGTCAACCAAACCCACCCTGCCAAAGCCTGTATTTACCGCACCGCCGCCGCCAAAGCCTGGTGCAACAAAGCTGATGTTAATGCGCTTTTCGGGTACCGAGTCTTCCACAATTTGGGATAATTTATCCATATACCGCGTCATAAACTCGTACGATGAACCCTCGGGTGCCACCACCTGCATTCGTAGTAAACTGCGGTCATCAAGCGGTGCCAGCTCGGCCGGGATACTCCGGAACATGATAACAATGATGACTATTGATACCAACAAAATAACCCACGATACCCATTTGCGCTTCATGAATTTGGTAAGCGATTCCTGGTAACCGTTGGTCATGTTCACAAAAAACGGTTCGGTCCTTTCGTAGAATTTTGATTTTTTTGAGTTCTTGCGTATCAGTTTAACATTCAGCATCGGCGTAAGCGAAAGCGATACAAAAGCCGATATTAAAACGGCCCCGGCGACGACGACCGCAAACTCACGGAACAAGCGCCCTGTAAAACCCTGTAAAAACACAATAGGTAAAAACACAGCCGCCAGCGTAACCGAGGTTGAAATTACCGCGAAAAATATCTCGGCCGAGCCTTCAAAAGCGGCCTGCCGTACCGGCATACCATCTTCCACCTTTTTATAAATATTTTCGGTCACCACAATACCGTCATCCACCACCAACCCCGTCGCCAGCACAATGGCCAGTAAGGTTAATATATTGATGGAAAACCCAAAAATGTACATGATAAAGAACGCGCCGATAAGCGATACAGGGATATCGATCAACGGGCGGAAGGCAATTATCCAGTCACGGAAAAACAGATAAATGATGAGCACCACCAACACAAACGAGATGGCTAACGTTTCTTTAACCTCGGTTATTGATTGATTAATGAACCGGGTATTATCCAACGCCACGTTCAGTTTAATGTCTGGTGGCACATCTTTTTTAACCTGCTCCAGGCGTTTGTAAAAATCCTTGGCTATCTGCACGTAATTAGCCCCGGGTTGAGGCACAATGGCCAGGCCCACCTCCGGCACCCCCGAATCCTTTAACCCAGTCTCTTCGTTCGATGCACCCAAAACCGCATACCCAACATCGCTTAAATGCACCACATGTGCACTATCGGCCCGTAGTATCAGGTTATTAAAATCTTTTTCGGTAGTTAGTTTCCCTAATGCGCGAATGGTCAACTCGGTGTTGTTACCTTCAATTTTACCTGCAGGCAATTCCACGTTCTCTTTGGCAAGCGCCGCACTTATATCGGTAGCGGCCAGGCCAAAGGCGGTTAATTTATTAGGGTCTATCCACAGGCGCATGGCGTATTGCCTTTGCCCCTGCACGTTAACCGAGCTTACCCCGGGGATGGTTTGCAGGGCTTGCTGCAAAACGTTTTCGGCATAATCGTCAATCTGCAAAATGTTGCGGGTATTGCTGCTCACGGTTACGGTGATGATATTATCCGCATTTGCGTCGGCTTTGGTTACAACCGGCGGCGCATCAACGTCCTGCGGTAACTGGCGCTGCGCCTGGCCTACCTTATCGCGTACATCGTTAGCAGCTGTCTCAAGGTCGGCATCAAGGTTAAACTCAACCGTAATGTTACTTGAACCTACCGAACTGGTTGACGATATATTACGGATGCCCGGGATACCGTTGATAGCTTTTTCGAGCGGCTCGGTGATCTGCGATTCAATAACATCGGAGTTGGCACCCGAGTAGCTGGTGCTTACCGAGATGATGGGCGGATCGACCGACGGAAAATCGCGCACGCCTAAAAAGGAATAACCGATAACCCCAAACACCACGATAACAATGGATAATACAGTGGCTAAAACCGGCCTTTTTATACTGACAGAGGATAAACTCATAAGCTTTGTTACTTAATAACTTTTACAACTTTAATGGCAACTTTTGGCCGCATTTGTATAATACCGCTCACAATCAAACTATCGCCGGCTTTAAGGCCGTCAACCACCTGTATTTTCGATTCGGTTCGGGTATCCGTCTTAATGGCTTTTTGAACAGCTACGCCATGTTTGGCTAAAAACACGTTACTGCCTTTAATATCGGGTATCACAGCCTCGGTTGGCACCATAATGGTTTTTGGTATCTGGTCGAGCGCGAAGTGTATCTTGGCAAAACTGCCTGCCTTTAAAAGGCCTTGTTTATTGTCGGCTTTAGCGCGAAGCGTGATGGTGCGCGAGTTAACATCAATGTTGGGTTCTATGGCATAAACTACACCCGTGAACTGGTTGCGCGAGCTTTCGATGGTAAAGCTGATCTTGCTGTTTACATGGATGAGCGATAAATATTTTTCGGGTACCGAAAAGGTGATCTTGGCCGGGTCGATGTTGACCAATGTGGCAATTGACCCTTGCGGCGATAAATACCCTCCCGGGCTAATGTTACGCAACCCTATCGTCCCCGAAAAGGGCGCACGTACCACTGTTTTATCAATTTGCGCTTTCACCAGGTCGGCCTGAGCTTTGTACGAGTTTAACGAGGTTAACGAAACATCGTACTCCTCTTTACTAATAGCTTCTTTACTTAGCAAAACCTTGTTGCGGTACTCGGTTTGTTCGGCCAGCTTTATTTGTACTTCCACCTGCTTTAACGATGCCACCAGGTCCTGGTCGTAAACCTTAACCAGCACCTGTCCCTTTTCAACATGGCCGCCTTCGGTAAAAAATATACCGGTGATGTTCCCCGCGGTCTCGCTGCGCAACTCAACCTGCTCGTTGGCCGATATACTGCCCGTAACATCAATAGCGCTGGTAAAAGCGGTATCTTTAACTATCATCACATTCACGGGTATTATGCCCCCTTTTTTGCCGCCCTTTTTACCGCCGCTACTGCCGGCAATTGCAGCCTGCTGCTCTTTGGCTTT
>JACXTT010000304.1_pt1 | contig 81425 bp, 83 predicted proteins | sample 9270951 | NCBI WGS metagenome assembly JACXTT01 (sample SAMN15532306, study PRJNA645909) | rock metagenome | isolation source: weathered quartz diorite | place: Puerto Rico | collected 2017-06-21
TTGGCGATGGCCTTCTGCTTGGTCTCGTCGCTCATCCAGTCGAGGTTCTCGATGCGCGCCTTGAGGGCATTGCGCACGTTGTCGACCAGCACCTGGGCGCGCTCCTTCGCTTCGGGCGTGAACACCTTGGCCACGTACAGCTGGCCCAGTGCCTCGCCCATCGAGCTGTTGACGCCGCTCAGCACGCGCTTCCAGCGCGGCTTCTGTTCCGGCTGGCCGGCGAGGGTCTTGCCGTAGAAGTCGAACTTGTTGTCCTGGAACGCCTTGCTGAGGTACGGCGAGGCATCGCTGATGGTGTGGAAGCGCAGGTAGGCCTGCCACTGGTCGACCGGTGCGTTGGCGAGTAGCTTGTCGAACTCGGCCATGAACTTCGGCTGCGACAGCGAGAAGCCCTTGTCGACGGTCACGCCCTGGGCCTTGAAGAAATCTTCCCAGCTGAAGTGCGGGGTGATCTTGTCCGCTTCCTTCACGGTGACGAAGTGGTACTGGTTTTCCGGGGTGCGCATCTCCACCGGCGCCAGCGAGGCCTTGGCCAGCTCGGTTTCGAAGGCGAGCACCTGGCCGGCCTGCTTCTTCGCGTCGGCTTCGGACACGCCGGTCAGCTGCAGCGCCTGGGCAACGTGTGCCACGTAGGCGTCGCGGATGTCCTTGTACTTGTCGCTGAGGTAGTAGTCCTTGGTCGGCAGGCCCAGGCCCGCCTGCTGGGTGTAGGCGATCTGCATCTTGGCGTTCTTGAAGTCGGCGCCGGAGCCGAATTCGAACACCTGCATGTCGCCGTCGGCGAAGTTCTGCACGAGGTAGCTGGCCACGTCCTTGCTGTTCTTCAGCGCGGCGATGGCGTCGAGCTTGGGCTTGATCGGGTCGAAGCCGGCCTTCTCGATGGCGGCGTCGTCCATGCCCGAGGCGTACAGGTAGCCGATCTTCTGCTCGATCGAACCGGCCTTGGCGCCGGCGGCGTCCTTGGCGGCGGCGTCGACGATCTCGTGCTGGGTGGTGAGGCTGTCCTCGGCCAGCTTGTCGAACGCGCCCCAACGGGTGCGGTCGTTCGGGATCGGGTTGGCGGCCACCCACTTCGCGTTGACGAAACCGTTGAAGTCCTGGCAGGCCTCGCCGTTGTCGCCCAGTTCGGTCACGTCGAACACCTTCGGCGCGGGAGCTGCGGCCGGGGCGGTCGAGGCGGGGGCAGGCGCCTGGGCGGTCTGCTCGGCCTGCTCGTGCTTGCCGCAGGCGGTGAGCGACAGGGCCAGGCTGACGGCAAGCGCCAGCGGCTTCAGATACGGTTTGGTCATGGGATTCCCTCTCGTGGTTCGCCCAGCGGGCGCTAAGTGATGCCGGCGGCCACGTGCTGCGCAGCGACCGAGTTGGCAATCGTGACCCCTCAGGCTAGGCCGGAGGTCACGGTGCAGACAGTGTCAAAGGTCAGGGGCGCGCCCTGCAACCAGAGCCAGCCAGGCCCGGGCGGCCGGGGACAGGGTGGTGTCCTGGCGCCAGGCCAGCACCATGTTCCAGCGCAGGTCGTGCGTCGCCAGCGGCAACGGCACCAGCCCGGTGAGCGGGCGCCCCTCGACCACCAGGCGGGGCAGCAGGGCGACGCCGCCACCGGCGGCGACCAGCGCCAGGATGAAGTCGACCTGCGCGCTGCGCACCGTCTCCTGCGGCGCGATGTCGTGGCGGGCGCAGGCGTCGCGGATCAGCCGGTTCAGGGCAAAGCCTTCCTCGAACAGGATCAGGGGCGTGTCGGCCAGCCACTCGAGGCGGAAGCGCCTGGCGCCCGCCCGCGGATGCGCTTGCGGCAGCAGGGCAAGCATGGGCTCGTCTCGTACCGGCTGGTGCGCCAGCCCGGCGCCCACCGGTGTCAGCGTGGCGGCGACTTCGATCTCGCCGGCCAGCACGGCCTGTTCCAGCCGGCGGCTGCCATGCTCGAGCAACTGGATGTCGATTTGCGGGTGCTGTTGGCGAAAGCGCGCGAGCAACGGGGCGAACAACACGCTGCTGCCCAACGGCGGCAGGCCCAGGCGCAAGGTGCCCGCCTTCAGGCCGCGCAGCGCATCGAGTTCCTCCCGTAGGCGTGCGGACTCGCCCAGCATGGCCAGTGCATGGCGATGCACCACTTCGCCAGCGGAGGTGAGCCGCACGCCGCCGCGGCCACGTTCGAGCAGTCGCGCGTCCAGCTCGTCTTCCAGCTGGGCGATGGCCTTGCTCAGGGTGGGCTGGCTGGCATGCGCATGGCTGGCGGCACGGGCAAAGCCGCCGTGGCGCACCACTTCGACGAAATAACGCAGGCTGCGCAGGTCCATGAGTATGCCGATTGGGAATAACTACGATGGAAACAATTCATTTCCATCATAGATGGGCGCGAACTAGCCTGCACGCATGAACTCCTTGCATGTCCGTATACGCTGGCTTGCCTGGCGCCGGCCGCTCCTGGCGCGCTGGGCGCAGGTGCTGCTGATCGTGCTGGTGTGGCTGGCCTGCGACCGGCTGGGTCGCCACCTGCGCCTGCCGATCCCGGGCAGTCTGCTCGCCATGGCGCTGCTGCTGGGGATGCTGCTGGCCGGTCTCGTGCCCGCCGCGAGTCTTCGTCGCGGTGCGGACTGGCTGCTGGCGGAAATGCTGCTGTTCTTCATTCCCGCGGTGATGGCGGTATGGGAGCACCTGCCGCTCATGCGCCAGCAGGGCGGGCGCATCCTCGTGGTGATCGTCGTGGGCACGATGCTGGTGATGGGCACGACCGCCCTGCTGGTCGACCTGATGTTCCGCTGGAGGCTACCTCGTGCACGATGAGTTGCTCTCGCTGCTGTGGCTGTTGCTCACGATGGGCGGCTACTACGTGCTGAAGCCCGTGTACCGGCGTCGCCCGCGCTGGTGGACCTCGCCGTTGTTCACGGTACCGCTGCTGCTTGCCTCCCTCGGCTTGCTGCTCGGCATGAACTACCCGGTGTACATCCGCGACACGCACTGGCTGGTGCTGATGCTCGGTCCGGCGACGGCCGCTTTCGCGCTGCCGATCTTTCGTCATCGCCAGCTGATTCGCGCGCACTGGCCCGCGCTGCTGGTCGGTGTGCTGGGTGGCAGTGCGATGGCGATCGCCAGCGCCTGGGGACTGGCGACGTGGTGCGGTCTCGACGATGCCGTGCGGCGCAGTCTGCTGGCGCGTTCCATCACGACGCCGCTGGCGATGCTGATGTCGGCGGATATCGGCGGCGTGCCGGAGCTCACCGCGCTGTTCGTGGTGATCACCGGTGTTGCCGGCATTGCACTCGGCGAATGGCTGCTGCGGTATCTGCCGTTGCGCTCCGCGTTGGCGCGAGGCGCACTGTTCGGCGTCGGCGCGCATGGTGCGGGTACGGCGAAGGCGTACGAGGTGGGCAAGGAAGAGGGCAGTGTCGCGAGCCTCGCGATGGTGCTCGCAGGCTTGCTCAACGTAATGCTGGCACCCGTGCTCGCGAGCGTCCTGCGTTGATGCGCGAGATGCGGAAATCGCAGGAAAATACGCTGCTTTCCTGTTATTCGACTGTCACTTTCGCAGCCTATCGTTCGTCGAATCCAGCGCTTGGGATGGCCTGATACGGGGATCCCACAGGGGGGCGCTTCATCGCGACCGTAGGGAGCCTTCCATGCGAAACCATCTCGCAGTCTGCATTGCCGCGTGTGTCCTCAGCCTGTCCGCCGTATCGCTAGCCCAGCTTCCCGTGCATGCCGAAGAAGCGTCGAACGCTTCCTGGCACCGCAACAAGGACGATCACACGTCCACCCCGATCAAGCATCTCGTGGTGATCTTCCAGGAGAACGTCTCCTTCGATCACTACTTCGGCACCTATCCATACGCCGCCAACGCGCCGGGCGAACCGTCGTTCTACGCGCGCTCGTTCACGCCGAAGGTCAACGGCCTGACCGCCAGCCTGCTCAGCAACAACCCGAACCAGCAGAACAGCACGAATGGTGCGGGTGCGATCAATCCCTTCCGCCTCTCGCGTGCACAGGCGGCCACGGCCGACCAGGACCACGACTACGGCCCGGAGCAGCAGGCGTTCCATGGCGGCGCCATGGACCTGTTCCCCAAGTACACCGGTTCGGGTGAAACCCTGCCCGGCGCGACGCCCGACGAGAACGGCACCGGCCAGGTGATGGGCTACTACGACGGCAACACGGTCACCGCGCTGTGGAACTATGCGCAGTGGTTCTCGCTGAACGACAACAGCTACAACACCACCTTCGGGCCTTCCACGCCGGGCGCCCTCAACCTGATCTCCGGCCAGACCAACGGCATCGTGCAGACGCTCAACGGCACCGGTGAGGAGATCGACGACGGCCAGGGCGGGCTCACCCTGATCGGCGATGCCGATCCGGTCGGCGACGTGTGCTCCTCGCCCACCGGCAACCAGGTGCAGATGAGCGGCCGCAACGTGGGCGACCTGCTCAACGACGCGCACGTCACCTGGGGCTTCTTCGAAGGCGGCTTCGACCTCTCGCAGGTCAACGCCAACGGCAGCACCGGCTGCAAGCGCACGACCGTTTCGGCCGTGACCCACGCCACCAAGGCCGATTACATCCCGCACCACCAGCCGTTCCAGTACTACGCATCTACCGCCAATCCGACGCACGCGCGTCCGACGTCGGCGTCGATGATCGGCCACGACGGTGATGCCGCCAATCACCAGTACGACATGACGGACTTCTACGCAGCGGTGGAAGCGGGCAATTTCCCGGCGGTGAGCTTCCTCAAGGCGCCTGGCTACCAGGATGGCCACGCCGGCTACTCCGATCCGCTCGACGAACAGCAGTTCATCGTGCACGTGATCAACTTCCTGCAGCAGCAGCCGGAGTGGCGCGATACCGCCGTGGTCATTGCCTACGACGATTCCGACGGCTGGTACGACCATCAGACGGCCCCGCGCGTGAACGCCTCGGCCACGGCCGAGGATGCGCTGGACGGCGCAGGCGCATGCAATGCGCACGGCACGCTGGCGGGCACCGACAGCAAGGGCAAGCCGGTGCAAGGCCGTTGCGGCTATGGTCCGCGGCTGCCGCTGCTGGTGATCTCGCCGTGGGCACGCACCAACCATGTCGACCATACGCTGACCGACCAGTCCTCCGTCACGCGTTTCATCGAGGACAACTGGCTGCACGGCAAGCGCATCGGCGGCGGCTCGTTCGACGTCGAAGCCGGCTCGCTGGAGCACATGTTCGATTTCTTCCAGCCGTTCCCCGACCATCGCAAGCTGGTGCTGGACGAACAGACCGGCCTGCCGGTGCAGCAGCCCTCGCCGTGGCCCTGGGCCAGTGCGCCGCACGGGCATCGCGGCTAACTGATTGACGTGTCATCAGCGCCCCGGCCATGCCGGGGCGCTTCGTCGTTTCTGCAACGGGAGTCGTCCGACCGTGCCATCCTCGCGTCGTCGTTTTCTGCAGGGCATGGGCCTGATCGCTGGCAGCGGGGTGCTGCGCGCCTGGGGCGCGCCGATGCACATGGCCATGCCGAAGAAGAGTGGCGGCCTGTGCCAGCACGACATCGCCGACCAGACGAGCGTGCCGCGCCTGCTCGATCCCGCGCATCTCGCGCCCTATGTCGACCCTCTGCCGCTCCCGCCCGTGCTGCGGCCATCGCATGGCGACGTGCTGCGCATCGCCATGCGCGAGACCACGCAAAGGTTGCATCGCGACCTGCCACCCACGCGCCTGTGGACGTATGGCGGCTCGTTGCCCGGACCGACCATCGAAGCGCGCAGCGGAACCGCGCTGAAGGTGGAATGGATCAACCAGTTGCCGAGGAAGCATTTCCTGCCGGTGGACCACCATGTCTGCGGTGCCGAGCCGGACCTGCCCGAAGTACGCAGCGTCGTGCACGTGCATGGTGCTCGAGTGCCTGCCTCGGAGGATGGATTTCCCACCGACTGGTTCGTGCCCGGCCAGTCGCGCCGGCAGACCTATCCCAACGGCCAGGATGCCGCGACGCTGTGGTACCACGACCACACCATGGGTATCGAGCGGTTGAATCTCTACGCCGGCATGTTCGGCATGTATCTGCTGCGCGACGAGCACGAGGCGTCGCTGGGTCTGCCTTCCGGCGAGTTCGAGTGGCCATTGGTGTTGAGCGATCGCCTGCTGACCGAGGACGGCCAGTTGTATTACCCGGTCTCAGGCGTCACGGATGCGCCGTGGGTGCCCGAGGTGTTCGGCAACGTCATGCTGGTCAACGGCGCGGTGCTGCCCAGGCTCGACGTACGTGCGCGCCGCTATCGCTTCCGCGTGCTCAACGCCGCGAACGGGCGGTTTTTCCGGCTGAGCCTGCGCGGGCGGCGTCCCTTCCTGCAGATCGGCAGCGACCAGGGTTTGCTGGGGGCGCCGGTGAAGCAGAGCAGCCTGTTCCTCGCGCCGGGCGAGCGCGCCGACCTTGTGGTGGATTTTGCGGACATGGCCGGCAGCCAGGTCGAGCTGATGAACGACAGCCTGCCATTGATGCGCTTCGACGTCGCTGCGGGCGCAGGACAGGACGCCAGCAGCGTACCCGCCGTGCTGCGCGACGTGCCGCGCATGCCGGAAAGTGCCGCCACGCAGACCCGGGTGCTGACCATCGACGAGTACGCCGACTGCGTGGCCGAGCCCATGCTGATGCTGCTCGACGGCAAGCACTGGCACGATCCGGTCAGCGAGAAGCCCAGGCTGGGCAGCACCGAAATCTGGAGCCTGGTGAACCTCACCGGGGACACGCACCCGATCCACCTGCACCTGGTGCGCTTCCAGATCCTCGACCGGCGTCCGTTCGACGTGAACGCCTATCTCGATTCGAAGACCCTGCGCTATACCGGCCCGGCGCAACCGCCGCCGCCGCACGAGGCCGGCTGGAAGGACACCGCCCAGGTGTATCCGGGCATGGTGACGCGCTACATCATCAAGTTCGAAGGTTTCGCCGGCCGCTACGTATGGCATTGCCACCTGCTGGAACACGCGTCCAACGAGATGATGCGGCCGTTCGAGGTGGTGGCCTGAGAGGGTATGTCGCGCACTGGGTGCGCTCCTGCAGGGAAGCGTTGCTGTAGGAGCGCACCCAGTGCGCGATCGCAACTCAGGCGGTGTGCTGCTGGTCGTCGCGCAGCGACGGGGGCGAAGCCGGCAAGGTATCCGGGGCCACCGCACCACCGGAGATGATGAAGGCCATGGCCTGGTCCATGGTCCAGTCGGTAGGCGTCAGTTCGTCCACCGCCACCACTTCCAGGTACCCGCCCGTGGGGTTCGGCGTGGTGGGGATATAGACCGCCGCCATTTCGCGGCCCGTGCCTTCCTCGGTCATCACGCGGGTCACGAAGCCCACCACCTTCATGCCCCGGCGCGGGAAGTCGATCAGCACCACGCGCTGCACGCCCGAGGGCTTTTGCTGGAGCACGGCCATCAGCTTCTTGGTGCCGCCGTAGATGGTCTGCACCAGCGGAATGCGCGCCAGCAAGGCATCGAAGCCATGGATCAGCCGCTGCCCGATCACCCGGTTGGCCAGCCAGCCGATCACGTAGAGCACCACCAGCGTGAGCAGCAGGGCCAGCACGAACAGGGCGACGTCGCTGTTCAGTGCCGCCTCGGCCTTCGAGGAATGCGGCGAGAACGAGCCGAGCAGGGTGGTGACCAGCGGCGCGCCGATACCGGCCAGCAGGCTCAGCACGAACTTGAACACCACCCAGGTGACCCACAGCGGGATGACGGTAAGCAGGCCGGTGATCAGATAGCGTTTGAGGCGCAGGCGGGGCATGAGTGGAGCACCAGGGGTGGGGTTGCGGCATTGTAGGGGAGTGGGGCGCCGCGGGTGGCCTGTGATTTTTTCCGCCAGCCCGCGAATCACGGATTATCGGCAGGCGGATGGACCGCATGGACAGACGTGATCACCAGCGCTTCGAGGCCTTGTTGCGCGAGCATCGGGGCATCGTGTTCAAGGTGGCGGGCATGTACGCCCGTGACGCCGAGGACCGCCGCGACCTGGCCCAGGAGATCAGCGCGCAGCTTTGGCGAGCGTTCGCGAGCTTCGATCCGGCGCGGGGCCGCTTTTCGACGTGGATGTACCGCATCGCATTGAACGTGGCGATCTCGCAGTGGCGCCGGCAGGCCGGCCCGCAGGTCGCCTTCGAGCCACTCGACGGGTACGCGCTCGAGAACGTGGTCGGGACGACGACCATCGACGAGCCGGACGAGCGGCTGGTGATGCTGTATCGCTTCATTGGCGGGCTAGATCCGCTGCATCGCGCCCTGATCCTGCTTTATCTGGAAGACCGCAGCCATGCGGAAATCGCCGAGGTGCTCGGCATCAGCGAGACCAATGTGGCCACCAAGATCAATCGCGTGAAGCAGCGCCTGCGCCAGCAGGCGAGTCGCGAGGGGTTGGCCGAGGGAGCGAACCATGGAACTCGATGACTTCAAGTCGGTGTGGCGGCAACTCGACCAGCGGCTGGACAAGCTCGCGACGCTGGAGTCGCAGCGCATGCACGCGGACGGCGTCGAGCGTGCGCGCCGTCGCCTGCGTCCGTTGTGGCTGGGCCAGGTGGTCCAGGTCATCGGTGGCGCCGTGCTTGTGATGCTGGCGGCCGGCTTCTGGAGTTCGCGTCGCGAGGTGGGGCACCTGCTGGCCTGCGGGCTGGTGCTCCATGCCTACGGGCTGCTGCTGATCCTGTCCGCCGCGCGCCATCTTGCCCTCATCGGCCAGCTCGACTATGGCGAGCCTGTCGTGACCATCCAGCGGCGGCTTGCGGCCCTGCGCGCATGGCGCCTGCGTGTCGAGGCGCCGGTGTTCGGCGCGCTCGGCTGCTTCGTGTGGATCCCGTTCCTGCTGGTGCTGTTCGACGGCCTGTGGGGCGTGGACCTGTGGACGGTCGCGCCTGGCGTGGTGTGGATCTTCATTGCCAGCGGTTTCGCCTGCCTGCTGGTTTTGCTGGGCGTCATCGCCTGGTCGAGGCGACCGGGCCGGGAACGGTTCGCCGCGGCGCTGGCGCGCCAGGGCGCGGGCGGCAGCATGTGGCGGGCTCAGGCGGCACTGGATGAAGTCTCCAGGTTCGAGCGCGACTGACGCTCGTCGCCCGAGCGGGCCTTCGGCTTCAGGCGCACGTACAGCTGCTTTCGCACGCGCGCGACCACCTCGCCGGCGGCGGTGGTCACGGGCACCTCGAACCAGCGCAGGACCTTGGCTCCGTCCGCTGCCGCGAGACGCAGCTCGTCCACCATCGATCCATCCAGCCTGAAGTGCGCGTACACGTCCTCGCGGCCCGGCGACACGAAATCGATCGTGCCTGCCTTGTCCCACACGTAGTAGTCGTCGCCCAACTGGTGCATGGCCAGCAGCATCCAGAACGGATCGGTCATGGCGAACAGGTTGCCGCCGAACTGGGTGCGGACGTAGTTGCGGTTCCATGGGCGCAGGCGCAGCACCACCTTCACCTCCGACCAGTCGTCTGCCACGTGCTGGACGCGGATGCTGTTGAAGAAGAACGGCGGCCATAGGTTCATCAGGCGGCGGAAGGTGGATGCGCGCATTTCGGGCGGTTTCGGGGAGGGGCGCCTAAGATACCTCAAACATACGTAAGCGTATGTTACTTCCTGGACCACCCGATCGGAGGGGGGAGTCGTAGCCGGCCGGCGCGCTAACGTTGCCTCCGGCATCCGTCGCTGTCTCACCGGCGAGGAGGGGCTGTGCAGGGGCGACCAAGCCATGGACAGGTCGGTGCCGGCAGGGTGGGAGGCGGCGCCAGGCGCGCTGGCCAGCGAGTCGCCACGGCGTGGCCGGCTGAGGTCCAAGACCTTGGTCCAAGACTCGCGGTCCGTCCCGCGGCGAATCGCCGGTGGCGCCTGCCGTGGGGCGATTCAAGTCGCGTGATCGGGCGCCGTGGGCGCCGGCCTCGTTTGGGACTCGCTGGTGTGGGGCATTACAATGTTGGGCTGGAGACGCGGGTTGGTCATCGTGTCTTCGTCATGGATGAGGTTTCGCCTTCATCGCCGATGCACGGGGATCACCCTGCTCGTCGGATTTCGAGCGGGCGGCACTTCCATCCGCCAGGGCGCGCGCGGCATCGGTCCACGGGACGGGCCGCACGCGTCGATCGAGCAGTGGCGCGCGCAGTCGGCGGGTGCGTGCCACGTGTCGCGAGTTGCGGTCCGCCGAAACGTCATATCTCAGGGTTCCCCACATCATGAACAACGCCTACCGCCAGTCCCTTCCCGGCACGTCGCTGGATTATTTCGATGCGCGCGCCGCCGTGGAGGCGATCCAGCCGGGTGCCTATGACACGCTGCCGTATACCTCGCGCGTGCTGGCGGAGAACCTGGTGCGCCGCTGCGATCCATCGATCCTCGACGAATCGCTCAGGCAGATCATCGAGCGCAAGCGCGAGCGCGACTTCCCGTGGTTCCCGGCCCGCGTGGTGTGCCATGACATCCTCGGCCAGACGGCCCTGGTGGACCTGGCGGGCCTGCGCGACGCCATCGCCGAGCGCGGTGGCGACCCGGCCAAGGTGAACCCGGTGGTGCCGGTGCAGCTGATCGTCGACCACTCGCTGGCGGTGGAGTGCGGCGGCTTCGATCCGAACGCGTTCGCCAAGAACCGCGCGATCGAGGATCGCCGCAACGAAGACCGCTTCCACTTCATCAACTGGACCAAGAAGGCGTTCGAGAACGTCGACGTGATCCCGCCGGGCAACGGCATCATGCACCAGATCAACCTGGAGAAGATGTCGCCGGTGATCCAGGTGCAGGACGGCGTGGCCTATCCCGATACCTGCGTGGGCACCGACAGCCATACGCCGCACGTGGACGCGCTGGGCGTCATCGCCATCGGCGTCGGCGGCCTGGAGGCGGAGAACGTGATGCTCGGCCGCGCCTCGTGGATGCGCCTGCCGGACATCATTGGCGTGGAGCTCACCGGCAAGCGCCAGCCCGGCATCACCGCGACCGACATCGTGCTTGCGCTCACCGAATTCCTGCGCAAGGAGAAGGTGGTCGGCGCATACCTGGAATTCCGTGGCGAAGGCGCGTCCAGCCTCACCCTGGGCGATCGCGCGACCATTTCCAACATGGCACCCGAATACGGCGCCACCGCCGCGATGTTCTTCATCGACGGCCAGACCATCGACTACCTGCGCCTCACCGGCCGCAGCGACGAACAGGTCAAGCTGGTGGAAACCTATGCGAAGGCCGCCGGCCTGTGGGCCGACACGCTCGAGGCCGCGCAGTACGAGCGCACGCTGACCTTCGACCTGTCCTCGGTGGTGCGCAACATGGCGGGCCCGTCGAATCCGCACAAGCGCCTGCCGACCTCGGATCTCGCCGCGCGCGGCATCGCGGGCGAGTGGACGGAGCAGCCGGGCCAGATGCCCGATGGCGCGGTGATCATCGCCGCCATCACCAGCTGCACCAACACCAGCAATCCCCGCAACGTGATCGCGGCGGCGCTGCTGGCCCGCAACGCGAATGCGCGCGGCCTGACCCGCAAGCCGTGGGTGAAGAGTTCGCTCGCACCTGGCTCCAAGGCCGTGCAGTTGTATCTGGAAGAAGCGAACCTGCTGCCGGACCTGGAGAAGCTCGGCTTCGGCATCGTCGCGTTCGCCTGCACCACCTGCAACGGCATGTCCGGCGCGCTCGATCCCAAGATCCAGCAGGAGATCATCGACCGCGACCTGTACGCCACCGCCGTGCTGTCCGGCAATCGCAACTTCGACGGTCGCATCCATCCGTACGCCAAGCAGGCCTTCCTGGCCTCGCCGCCGCTGGTGGTGGCCTACGCCATCGCCGGCACCATCCGTTTCGACATCGAGAAGGACGTGCTCGGCCACGACGCCAACGGCCGGCCGGTGACGCTGAAGGACATCTGGCCCAGCGACGAAGAGATCGACGCGATCGTGTCGTCCAGCGTGAAGCCGGAGCAGTTCCGCAAGGTCTACGAGCCGATGTTCGCGCGTACCGGCCACACCGGTACCAGCGCCGCGCCGCTGTACGACTGGCGCGCACAGAGCACCTACATCCGTCGTCCGCCGTACTGGGAAGGCGCGTTGGCGGGCGAGCGCACGCTCAAGGGCATGCGTCCGCTGGCCGTGCTCGGCGACAACATCACCACCGACCACCTGTCGCCGTCGAACGCGATCATGCCCAACAGCGCCGCCGGCGAGTACCTGGCCAAGATGGGCCTGCCGGAAGAGGACTTCAATTCCTACGCGACCCATCGCGGCGACCACCTCACCGCGCAGCGCGCCACCTTCGCCAACCCCACGCTCATCAATGAAATGGCGGTGGTGGATGGCGAAGTGAAGAAGGGCTCGCTGGCCCGCGTGGAGCCGGAAGGCAAGGTCATGCGCATGTGGGAAGCGATCGAGACCTACATGGACCGCAAGCAGCCGCTGATCGTGATCGCCGGCGCCGACTACGGCCAGGGCTCGTCACGCGACTGGGCCGCGAAGGGCGTGCGCCTGGCGGGCGTGGAGGCCATCGCGGCCGAAGGCTTCGAGCGCATCCATCGCACCAACCTGATCGGCATGGGCGTGCTGCCGCTGGAGTTCAAGCCCGGCACCAACCGCAAGACGCTGGGCATCGACGGTACCGAAACCTTCGACGTGGTCGGCGCACGCACGCCGCGTGCCGACCTCACCCTGGTCATCCAGCGCAAGAACGGCGATCGCGTCGAGGTGCCGGTGACCTGCCGCCTGGATACGGCCGAGGAAGTGTCGATCTACGAGGCCGGCGGCGTGCTGCAGCGCTTCGCGCAGGACTTCATCGAGGCTTCGCAGGCGGCCTGATCGCATGCAGACCCGCAAGCGGTGCCGCGCGGCGTCGGCTTGCGGTGGGTGACTTCGCTCGCCTGCGAGCGAAGTCCCGTCACCACAGGACCACATCTACATGGCACAGCTCCCCCAGATCCGCATCCCGGCCACCTACCTCCGTGGCGGCACCAGCAAGGGCGTGTTCTTCCGCCTGCAGGACCTGCCGGCATCGGCGCAGGTGCCGGGCGCGGCACGTGATGCGCTGCTGCAGCGCGTGATCGGCAGCCCCGATCCCTACGGCAAGCAGATCGACGGCATGGGCGGCGCCACCTCCAGCACCAGCAAGACGGTGATCGTGTCCAGGAGCAGCCGGCCGGAACACGACGTGGATTACCTGTTCGGCCAGGTCGCGATCGACAAGGCCTTCGTCGACTGGAGCGGCAACTGCGGCAACCTCTCGGCGGCGGTCGGCCCGTTCGCGATCGCCGGCGGCCTGGTCGACCCGGCGCGCGTGCCGCAGGACGGCATCGCCATCGTGCGCATCTGGCAGGCCAACATCGGCAAGACCATCATCGCGCATGTGCCGATCACGAACGGCGAAGTGCAGGAAACCGGCGACTTCGAGCTGGACGGCGTGACCTTCCCGGCGGCCGAAGTGCAACTGGAGTTCATGGATCCGGCGGCCGAAGAGGAGGGCGCCGGTGGCGCGATGTTCCCGACCGGCCATCTCGTCGACGACCTGGAGGTCCCCGGTGTCGGCACGCTCAAGGCGACCATGATCAACGCCGGCATCCCGACGATCTTCGTCGAGGCTTCCGCGATCGGCTACACCGGCACCGAACTGCAGGACGCGATCAACGGCGATGCCAAGGCGCTGGCCATGTTCGAGACCATTCGCGCGCACGGTGCGCTGCGCATGGGCCTGATCAAGTCGCTCGAGGAGATCGCCACGCGCCAGCACACGCCCAAGGTCGCCTTCGTTGCCGGGCCGGCCGACTATGTCGCGTCCAGCGGCAAGCCGGTGGCCGCAGGCGATGTCGACCTGCTGGTGCGCGCGATGTCGATGGGCAAGCTGCACCACGCCATGATGGGTACCGCGGCCGTGGCCATCGGCACGGCGGCCGCGATTCCCGGCACCCTGGTGAATCAGGCGGCCGGCGGCGGCGAACGCCAGGCGGTGCGCTTCGGCCACCCCTCCGGCACGCTGCGGGTGGGTGCCGAGGCGCAGCGCGTGGACGGCACCTGGGCCGTCACCAAGGCCATCATGAGCCGCAGCGCGCGCGTACTGATGGAAGGCTGGGTGCGGGTGCCGGGCGGTTCGTTCTGAGGCGGGTCCCCTAGTCCCTCTCTCCCTGCCAGGACGCTACCCTGGCCGAGGGCGCTGGCCGGCCGCCCTGGATGCCCCGGCTGGCAAGGCTGCCAGCGGGGCCTGATCCCGGGAGGGGCGCGTCGGTCGTGGCGCAGGAAATCGCGCGAGCCCTGCGCAGATCTTTCGACGCCCCCGATTCCGTGCCTATACTCGGTCCCAGCGATGGCGCGAGGGGCGCCGCGCCACAGGGGGAAAGATGAAAATGGGATTCCGGCACGCAGCCTTCTGCGTGCTAAGCGCGTTGTCGTGCCCGCTATTCGCCTCAAGCGTCGCGTTCGAGGACCTCGCGCGCCATCTGCAGTACACCGAAGTGAAGATCTCGCCGGACGGTCGTCACATCGCCGCCACCACCGTGGTCAAGGACAAGCCGCTGCTGGCGCTGCTCGACCTGGATACCAAGAAGGGCGGCATGGTCACGCCGCGCGAAGGGCACCAGGTGGTCGACTTCTGGTGGGCCAACGACAACCGCGTGATCTACACCGAAGGCACCAAGGTGTCCGGCTGGGAGCGGCCGTTCAGTACCGGCGAGATCTTCGCCATCAACGCCGACGGTTCCAGTCCCAGGATGCTGTACAGCTATCGCATGGGAACCGGGTCGTACGCCGAGGTCGTCAGCACGCTGCGTGACGATCCGCGCCATGTCGTGATCGCGACGTCCCCGTGGGAAAACGGTGTGGAGGGCTCGTTCAAGGACATCTACCTGATGGACGTCAATGACGGCGGCATCCGGCCGGTGGGCAAGGCGCCCTTCCGCAATGCCAACCTGCTCGCGGACAACCACGGGGTGGTGCGTTTTGCAGAGGGCTACGACAGCCATGCCTACCCGGTGGTCTATTACCGCGAGGGCGAGGGCAAGCCGTGGGCGCTGCTCTTCCAGGGATCGACCGATCGATCCATCCCCTTGCCGCTCGATTTCAATCGCGACGACAGCAAGGTGTACATGTCCTGCCCGGCCGCGGGAAAGGTGGATGCCCTGTGCGAGTGGAACGTCGCCACCCAGAAGATGGGGGACGCCGTATGGAGCAGTGCCACCGTCGAGATCAACCGGCTTCTGTATACCCTCGATGGCAAGGACGTGGTGGGCGTCTATTCGCATCCGGGGGCGCCGACGGCCGAAGCGTTCGTCGCCGGTTCGGACGCCATGAAGGTCATCGGGCTGCTGTCGCGCTCCATGCCGGGCGAGAGCATCCGCATCGTCTCGAGCTCGCGCGATGGCAGCAAGTCGATCGTGCTGGCCTACTCGTCGATGGATCCGGGCACGTTCTACCTGTGGGACAACGCCACCGGCAAGGCGACGGCGCTGTTGCAGCGTGCAAGCTGGATCGAGCCCAACCGGATGGCCGCCATGCAGCCCATCGAGTTCAAGGCGCGCGACGGGCTTGCCATCCATGGCTATCTCACCATGCCGCCGGGCAAGGAGGAGGCGAAGCATCTCCCGCTGGTGCTGTTCATCCACGGTGGCCCGTACGGTGTCCGCGACTACTGGACGTATGACCCTGAAGTGCAGGCGCTCGCCACCCACGGCTATGCCGTCCTTCAGGTGAACTATCGCGGTTCGGGCGGTTACGGCGGCAGCTTCATGAATGCCGGCTTCCACGAGTGGGGCGGCAAGATGCAGGACGACGTCACCGACGCGACGCAGTGGGCCATCCAGCAAGGCATCAGCACGCCGGGCCACGTGTGCATCTTCGGCGCCAGCTACGGCGGCTATGCGGCGCTGGAAGGCGTCATGAAGGAGCCCGACCTCTATCGCTGCGCGATCGGCTACGTCGGCGTGTATGACCTCACCGCGTTGTTGACGCGCACGGACAACACCATGGCCAAGAACTTCTGGAACAACCGGGTGGGTACCGACGAGCAGGCGCTGGCGGCGCACTCGCCGGTGAACCAGGTGGATCGCCTGAAGGCCAGCGTGATGCTGGTCGTGGGTGGCAAGGACGATATCGCGCCCCCCATCCACGCCAATCGCCTGCGCTCGGCCCTGGACAAGCGCGGCGTCAGCTACGAATGGCTGTACAAGCCGAACGAGGGGCACGGCTTCTACGACGAGAAGAACACCGCGGAGCTGTACCAGCGTGTCATCGAGTTCCTCGATCGCAACATCGGTCCCAGCATGTCGGTGGCTGGGGCGCCGTAGTGCAACAAAAAGGCCATTCCCGCGGGGGAATGGCCTTCCAGGCATGAAACGATGAAGGGCGCGCCGCGAGGTGCGCCCTTCTTGATGGGGCATCAGAACAGCAGCGAGGCCATGCGCCGGCGGTAGCGGCCGACCAGCTCCGCGTCGTCCAGGGTGGAGAAGGCGGCCAGCAGGCGCTTCTTCGCCTGGCCATCGTTCCAGTCACGGGCCTTTTCCAGCGTGGCGAGGAACTGATCCAGCCCGGCGGCCGCATCGCCTTCGAGCAACAGCCGCACGCCGAGCAGGTCGCGCGCCTCCCAGTCGGCAGCGTTGGCCTGGACGCGCTGCTGCAGTTCGGCCAGCGAGGGCGCGCCCTCCAGGGCACGCGCCAGGTCGAGCTGGCTGCGCAGGCGCAGGGCGTGGGCGTCGGTGGCGAGGTTGGCGGGCAGGGAGGCGAGCTCCGCTTCCGCGGCATCGGCATGGCCGGCCCGCATCAGGGCCAGCGCCAGGTCGAGCTTCAGCTCGGTGTGCTCGGGCTCGGCGGCGATGGCCTGCTGGATGCGGTTGATCGCCTCCACCGGCGATTCCGCTGCCGCCGCTTCGACGTCGTCGTTGGCGGCCTCGCCACCCTGCGGCTGCACATGGCGCAGCAGGAATTCGCGCAGCTGGCCCTCGGGCAGGGCCCCGGCAAAGCCGTCGACGATCTGGCCGTCCTTCACCAGCATCACCGTGGGGATGCTGCGGATGCCGAACATGCCCGCCAGCTGCTGGGACTTGTCCACGTCGATCTTGGCCAGGCGGAAGGCGCCGTTGAACTCGCCGGCCAGCTTTTCCAGCATCGGGCCGAGGGTCTTGCACGGGCCGCACCAGGTCGCCCAGAAGTCCACCAGGATGGGCGTGGTCAGCGAGGCCTGCAGCACCTCGGCTTCGAAGTTGTCCTCGCGCACATCGAAGACATGCGTATCGGCGGTCGTGGCACTCACTGGAAACTCCCGTTGACGAATGGCCCACAGATCAGGGCAATGCCCAGCATATCAAGGGTTAACCGAGGGTGGAGGCCCTTGTGGAATGGCCCATGGCACCCATAAGTCGCTTACGGCGCCTTCAGGGAGGGGCGTGTAACAGGGTGTCCAAGGTCCTATCGGCGTTTGGCTGCGATATTTGCGAAAATCAAGGAATGACCATGCCAGCGCAAGGCATCAAACCCGGCATCGCTCCTCCCACGCTGTGGATCTGCGAGCACTGCGATACCGTCTATCGCCGGCGCGAGCTGGCGTGCGGGGAGGTGGCCCGTTGCGCTCGCTGTGACGCCATCCTGGCGCGCCATCACAGCCTGTCGGTGAACGCGATCCTGGCCCTGGTGCTTACGGCCATGATCGCCTTCATCCAGGCCAATATCTGGCCCATCGTCACCCTCGGCCTCAATGGACAGCTGATCAGCACCACCTTGTGGGGCTGCATCGTGATGATGTGGCGCGAGCATGCACAGGTGGTGGCCGTGCTGGCGGCCGCGACGCTGTTCTTCTTTCCCATCGTCAAGATGCTGCTGCTGGGCTGGGTGTCGCTGTACGCGCGGTCCGGACGCCGCGCGCCCGGATTCCGTTGGGCCATGGTGACGCTGTACCGCATCGGGCCGTGGACCATGAGCGAGGTGTTCGTGCTCGGTGCGCTGGTGGCCATCGTCAAGGCGCACATGTATTTCGACGTGATCCCCAATCCGGGCATCTTCGCCTATGGCGTGCTGATGCTGATCATCACGGCGTTCTCGAGCATCGACGTGCGCCGCCTGTGGGACGTGACCGAGGAGAGGTCCGCATGAACGGGCTGCCGCGCGCCAGCGAGCTGGGCCTGGTCGGCTGCCATGTATGCGGCCTGGTGTGCCGTGACGTCGAGGCGCCCAATGCGGCATGCCCGCGCTGCGGGTCGGCCCTGCACAAGCGCAAGTCGGCGAGCTACAGCCGGACCTGGGCGCTGCTGATCGCGGCCTTCATCTTCTATATCCCGGCCAACGTGCTGCCGATCATGCGCACGGTGAGCGTCGGCGACGTGGACGACAACACCATCCTGAGCGGCATCATCGAGCTGTGGGTGAAGGGGTCGCCGGATCTTGCGGTCATCGTGTTCACCGCCAGCATCGTGGTGCCGGTGCTGAAGTTCTTCGCGCTCAGCCTGTTGCTGGTCAGTGCCCAGCGGGGCAGCCTGTGGGCACAGCGCCAGCGTTCCAAGCTGTACCGGCTGGTGGAGTTCATCGGTTACTGGTCGATGCTGGACGTGTTCGTGGTGGCGCTGCTGACCGCGCTGGTGCAGTTCGGTTTCTTCAGCCAGGTGGAGCCTTTGCCTGGCGTGGTGTACTTCGGCCTCACGGTAGTCATTACCATGCTGGCCTCGATGACGTTCGACCCGCGACTGATCTGGGATGGCAGGGACTTCGATGACTGACGAAAACAAGATCACCGACGACCTGCCCGAACCGGTGGTGCGACGACCTCGCGTCAACGCGTCCATCGTGTGGCTGGTTCCGATCATCGCGGCGCTGGTGGGCCTGTCGCTGGTGATCCATGCCTGGATCGAGGCGGGCCCCACCGTCAGCATCAGCTTCCTCAGCGCCGAGGGCCTGGACCCCGGCAAGACGCCGGTGAAGTACAAGAACGTGATCATCGGCCGCGTGACCGCCGTGCGGCTCAGCGAGGACCGCTCCCGCATCGTCGCCAAGGTGGCGCTGGAAAAGAGCGCGCAGGGCTTCGCCACGGCCGACACCCGCTTCTGGGTGGTGCGCCCGCGCATTGGCCTGGGTGGCGTGTCCGGCATCGACACGTTGCTGTCCGGCGCCTTCATCGGCGCGGACGTGGGCGAGTCGAGCGAGCCCAAGAGCGAGTTCACCGGCCTGGAGAATCCGCCCCCGGTCACCCATGGCGCGCCCGGCAAGACCTTCGACCTGCACGCCGACGACCTCGGTTCGCTGGATATCGGTTCGCCGGTCTATTACCGCCGCATCCAGGTCGGCCGGGTCTCGACCTATCACCTGGACAAGGACGGCAAGGGCGTCACCCTGCAGATCTTCGTGGACCAGCCGAACGACCAGTTCGTTACCACCTCCTCGCGTTTCTGGAACGCCAGCGGCATCGACGTGTCGCTGGGCGCGGATGGCCTGAAGGTGAACACGCAGTCGCTGGCCACGGTGCTGGCGGGCGGCGTGGCGTTCCAGGATCCGCCGGGCCCGCATGACGCCACGCCGGCGCAGGAAGACGCCGCCTATCGCCTGTTCAACGATCGCGCCACCGCGATGGCGCCGCCGGATGGCGAGCCCAAGTACATCCGCATGCGCTTCGACCAGTCCCTGCGCGGGCTGGCGGTGGATGCGCCGGTCGAATTCCTCGGCGTGCCGTTCGGTCGGGTGGTGTCCGTCAACCTCGATTTCGACGAGAAGACCCAGACCTTCCCGACCATCGTGGGCGCCGTGGTGTATCCGGCCCGCCTCGGCAAGGCGCACGACAAGCTGGCAGCCCTGGCCAAGGCGCGCGGCGACGACGAGCAGATGTCCCAGATGATGGGGCGCCTGGTCGAGCACGGCCTGCGCGCGCAGGCGCGCACCGGCAACCTGCTGACCGGCCAGCTCTACATCGCGATGGACTTCCTGCCGAAGGCGACGAAGGTGTCTTTCGACGGCACCGCCAAGCCGCTGGAGATCCCCACGGCGCCGGGCGACCTGGACAAGATCCAGCAGCAGATCGCCGACATCGTGGGCAAGCTGCAGAAGGTGCCGTTCGACAGCATCGGCAAGAACCTCGACCAGTCGCTGGCGGAGCTCAACCGCACGCTCAAGCAGGTCAACGGCAGCGTGTTGCCCGAACTGAAGACCACGCTGAAGGGCGCCCAGCAGACGCTGGGCACGGCCAACAGCGCCCTCGCGCCGGACGCGCCGCTGCAACAGAACCTCGGGGGCACCCTGCAGGAGTTGCAGCGCGCCGCGCGCTCGCTGCGCGTGCTGACCGATTACCTGGGCGATCATCCGGACGCGCTGCTGCGCGGCCGCCGCGCCGACGACAAGTTGCAGCAGACGCCGCCAGCGCCGCCGCCGGCCGCGCCGACACAAGGGAGCAAGCCATGATTCGTGCCCGAACCCTGAACCTGGGCGTGGCCCTGCTCGCCTTGGTGGTGGGCGCCTGCAGCTCGGTGCCCCCGGTGCGCTACTTCACCCTGGTGCCGCCCCCCGGCAGCGAATCGACGGCCACGACCGCGACCCAGCCGTTCCAGTTCGAGTTGCTGCCGGTCAGCGTGCCGGCCCAGGTCGACCAGCCGCAGCTGGTGGTGCGCCAAGGTGGCCAGGGCGTGGCGATGCTGCAGGGCCAGCGCTGGATCGCGCCGCTGGGCGAGGAAGTGCGCGGCGCACTGTCGGCCGACCTGGCGCGGGATTTCCACGCGCAGGACGTCAGCAGCCTGCCGGCGCAGGGCAAGTCCACCGTGCGCATCAAGGTCGATGTGCGCCGCTTCGATTCGGTGCCCGCCAGCTACGCCTATATCGACGCCGCCTGGAGCGTGCGTCCGCTCAAGGGCGGAGAGCCGCTGGCCTGCACCAGCCGCATCAGCGAAACCGTGGGCGAGGGTTACGACGCCCTGGTGCAGGGTCATCAACAGGCCATTGCCCACCTGGCCGGCCAGATCGGTGCCGTGGCGGGCGCCCTGGCCAACGGCCAGTCCGCCACGTGCCCGGGGGCCTGAGGCAGGTTCGAGCCCTCGCGGGAGCGCTGCCCGGGCGCCACCGCCGGTGTCCATGTGCCGCCGGTCCCGAGCGGTGCGCCTGCGGGCCCGGAAGGCGGCCTCGCGGGGCGATTTGACGCCAATTCTGCTAGTCTGCCGCGTTCACCGTCAGCTTGTCTGACTGGGCAAAACATCACGGCACCGGACACATGCAGGACATTCAGGATCAAGGTACCCAGGACCAGGCCAACGAGCACGGCTACCAGCCGCAGGCGGTGGAAACCGCCGCGCAGGCGTACTGGCGCGACCATCGCGCCTACGAGGTGAAGGAAGACGCCTCGCGGCCCAAGTTCTACTGCCTTTCCATGTTGCCGTACCCGTCCGGCGCGCTGCACATGGGCCACGTGCGCAACTACACCATCGGCGACGTGATCAGCCGCTACCAGCGCATGCAGGGCAAGAACGTGCTGCAGCCGATGGGCTGGGACGCGTTCGGCCTGCCGGCCGAGAACGCCGCGATCAAGAACAAGACCGCGCCGGCCAAGTGGACCTACCAGAATATCGAGCACATGCGCGCCCAGCTGCAGCGCATGGGCTTCGCCTACGACTGGACCCGCGAGTTCGCCACCTGCCGCCCGGACTATTACCGCTGGGAACAGCTGATGTTCACGCGGTTGATGAAGAAGGGCATGGCCTACCGCAAGAACGCGGTGGTGAACTGGGATCCGGTGGACCAGACGGTGCTGGCCAACGAGCAGGTGGTCGACGGCCGCGGCTGGCGCTCCGGCGCGCTGGTGGAAAAGCGCGAGATCCCGCAGTGGTTCCTGAAGATCACCGACTACGCGCAGGAACTGCTGGACGGCCTGGACACGCTGCCCGGCTGGCCCGATGCGGTCAAGACCATGCAGCGCAACTGGATCGGTCGTTCCGAGGGCCTGGAAATCCACTTCGCGGTGGAAGGCGAGAGCGAGCCGCTCACCGTCTTCACCACGCGCCCCGACACGCTGATGGGCGTGACCTTCGTCTCCATCGCGGGTGAGCATCCGCTGGCGATCAAGGCCGCCCAGGACAATCCGAAGCTGGCCGCGTTCCTGGAAGAGCTCAAGCACGGCGGCGTGTCCGAAGCCGAACTGGAGACGCAGGAAAAGCGTGGCATGGATACCGGCATCGAAGCCATCCATCCGCTCACCGGCGAGAAGATCCCGGTGTTCGTGGCCAACTTCGTGCTGTGGGGCTATGGCACCGGCGCCGTGATGGCCGTGCCCGGCCATGACCAGCGCGACTGGGAGTTCGCCCAGAAGTACAGCCTGCCGATCAGGATGGTGGTGGTCGATCGCTCGGTGCTCGACGCGGTGGCGGAGATCAAGCACGACCTTTCCAAGGGCGTCGGTGCCGATCCGCTGCGCGCCGCGCTCGGCGTCGGCAGCGTCGATGCCTACGACATCCCGGCAGCGGTGCAGCTGATCGAGGATTTCGAAAAGAGCGTCCAGGAAGACAGCGCCTTCACCGAGCGCGGCTACCTGGTGAACTCCGGCGACTTCGACGGCATGGACTACAGCCAGGCCTTCGAAGCCATGGCCGCGCGCTTCGAGCGCGAAGGCACCGGCGTGCGCCGCGTGAACTGGCGCCTGCGCGACTGGGGCGTGAGCCGCCAGCGCTACTGGGGCTGCCCGATCCCGGTGATCTACTGTCCGAAGTGCGATGCCGTGCCGGTGCCGGAAGACCAGCTGCCGGTGGTGCTGCCCGAGGACGTCGCCTTCTCCGGCGTGCAGTCGCCGATCAAGGCCGATCCGGAATGGCGCAAGACCACCTGCCCGCAGTGCGGCGGTGCAGCCGAGCGCGAAACCGACACCTTCGACACCTTCATGGAGTCGAGCTGGTACTACGCCCGCTACACCAGCCCGGGCGCCCAGGACCAGGTCGACGGGCGCGCCAACTACTGGCTGCCGGTGGACCAGTACATCGGCGGCATCGAGCACGCCATCCTGCACCTGCTGTACTTCCGCTTCTATCACAAGCTGATGCGCGACGCGGGCCTGGTGAAGGCGGACGAGCCGGCCACCAACCTGCTGTGCCAGGGCATGGTGATCGCCGAGACGTTCTACCGCGACAACGCCGACGGTTCGAAGGACTGGATCAACCCCGCCGACGTCGAGATCGAGCGCGACGAGAAGGCGCGCGTGATCGGCGCACGCTCGAAGAGCGACGGCGAGCCGGTGAAGATCGGCGGCACCGAGAAGATGTCCAAGTCCAAGAACAACGGCATCGATCCGCAGGCGATGGTGGACAAGTACGGCGCCGACACCGTGCGCCTGTTCTCCATGTTCGCCGCGCCGCCGGAGCAGTCGCTGGAATGGAGCGAAGCCGGCGTGGAAGGCATGGCCCGCTTCCTGCGCCGCTTCTGGCGCGAAGTGACCACGCACGCCTCGCAGCCGGACCATCCGGTGGTCGATCCGTCGCAGTTGGACGCCGGCCAGAAGACGCTGCGCCGCCAGGTGCACGAGACCATCCAGAAGGTCAGCGACGACTTCGGTCGCCGCCACTCCTTCAACACCGCCATCGCCTCGCTGATGGAACTGCTCAACGCGCTCAACAAGTTCAACGACATGAGCGAGCAGGGCCGCGCCGTGCGCCACGAGGCGCTGGAGACCATGGTGCTGCTGCTCAACCCGGTGGTGCCGCACGTCAGCCACACCCTGTGGCAGGTGCTGGGCCACACGCAGTCGGTGCTGGAGGACCAGTCGTGGCCGCAGGTGGACAGCGCCGCGCTGGTGCGCGATTCGCTCACGCTGGCGGTTCAGGTCAACGGCAAATTGCGCGGTACCATCGAGGTGGCCGCCAACGCCACCAAGGAAGAGGCCGAGGCGCTTGCCCTGGCGCAACCGAACGTCGTGGCCTTCCTCGAGGGGCAGGCCGTGCGCAAGGTGATCGTGGTTCCGGGCAAGATCGTCAACATCGTCGCAGGATGAAATCCATGAGCCGTGTGTTCAAAGCTTCGCTGCTGTTGATCTCCACCCTTGCCCTGGCGGCATGCGGCTTCCACCTGCGCCAGAGCGTGGCGTTGCCGCCCTCCATGCAGCGCGTGCACATCACGGGCAACGGCGATCCGAACCTGCAGCGGGGGCTCGCCCGTGCGCTGGCGAGCTCGGGCATCACGGTGGAGGAGCACAACGGTGCCGACATCGCCGAACTCAACGTGCCGGTGGCCAGCTTCAGCACCGACACGCTGACGGTGAGTGGCCAGGCCCGCGTGACGGAATACACGGTGCGCTACCAGGTGCAGTTCGAAGTGCATGACGGCGCCGGCCAGCCGCTGGTGCCGCGCCAGCGCATCGACATGCAACGCGAGTTCAGCTACGACGCCACCAACACGATCGGTACGTCGGCCCAGGTCGACGCGATCCACAGCAGCCTCAGCGATGACATGGTGCAGGCGATCCTGTTCCGCCTGCAGGCCGCCGGCCGCCATCCGGAACAGACGGCCGCGCAAGCCGTGCAGGCAGCCGATTCGGCACCCGCGCCGGCCAGCAGCACGCACTGAGCCGTCATGCCGCTCAATGCCGTCCAATGGCAGAAGTCGCTGACGGCGGATCAGCTGCGACCGGTCTATCTGCTCGCCGGTGAGGAACTGCTGGTGCTGGAGGCCGCCGACGCCTTGCGTGCGCAGGCGCGCAAGCTCGGTTACGCCGAGCGCGAAGTGCTGGACGTCGGCAACCATTTCGACTGGGATGACCTGGCGCGCGCCGCGGCCGGGATGTCGCTGTTCGCCACGCGCCGCCTGCTGGACCTGCGCCTTCCCACCGGTCGCCCCGGCACCGAAGGCGCCAAGGCCATCAACGACTTTTGCGCCAACCCGCCGCCGGACGTCACCCTGCTGATCACCGCCACCGAGTGGAGCAGCAAGCACGAAGGCGCATGGACCAAGAACCTCGACGCCGCCGGTGCCCTGGTGGTGTTTAATGCGCCACGTCCGAACGACTGGGCTGCCTGGATCGGTGCGCGACTCGCCTCGCGGGGCCTGTCCGCCACGCCCGATGCCGCTGCCCTGCTGGCAGAGCGGGTGGAAGGCAACCTGCTTGCCGCCGCCCAGGAGATCGACAAGCTGGTCGTGCTGCACGGCCAGGGCAAGATCGACGCGGCGGAAATGGAAAGCCTGGTGGCCGACAGCGCCCGCTACGATGCGTTCAAGCTCACTGATGCCGCCTTCGCAGGCGAGGGCGGGCGCGCATTGCGCATCCTGCATGGCCTGCATGCCGAAGGCGACGAACTGATCGCGCTGATGGGTTGGCTGGTCAACCAGTTGCAGCTTGCCCTGCGCCTGGCCAATGCCCGCGACTTCGCCGCGCAGGCCCGCGCCGAACGCCTGTGGCCCGCCCGCGAACAACTGTTCCGCAAGGCGCTGCGTCGCGCACCGCGCGAACACTGGCTGCATTGCCTCGCGCGCGCGGCGCGCATCGACCGCATGGCCAAGGGCCGCGAGCAGGGCGATCCCTGGCTCGAGGCGGAACGCCTGATCGCCGCCATCGCCGAGCCGCGCGCGGCGCAGGCGCTTGCATGACCAGGCGGCACGCTCCCTCTCCCCTCGAGGGAGGGAGATGGCTATGACGCGTCCTCTCGCCATCTTCGGCGGCACCTTTGATCCCATCCACCTGGGGCACCTCAGCGTGGCCTGGGAGGCCTCCGAGCTGCTGGACGCCGACGTGCGCCTGATGCCGGCGAGCGTGCCGCCGCATCGACCTGCGCCGATGGCGAACCCGCAGCAGCGCGTCGCGATGTTGCGCGCCGCGCTGCAGAAGCAATCGCGCCTGACGCTGGACACCCGCGAGCTGGAACGCAGCGGTCCGTCCTACACGATCGATACGTTGACCGAGCTGAGGAAGGAAGAGGGCGATCGTTCGCTGGTGTTGCTGCTGGGCGCTGACGCCTTCGCTGGTTTGCCGTCGTGGCATCGCTGGCGCGAGCTGTTCGATGTCGCCCACCTTGGCGTGCTCAGTCGCCCTGGTGTGGAGATCACATGGTCCGATGAACTGTTGGCTGAAATCGGGCCGCGGCTTGTGGATGATGCCGCGGCGTTGCGTGCCTCGCCGGGAGGCAAGGTGATCGAGCTGTCCGTCACGCCGCTGGAAATTTCGGCGACGCGCATTCGCGAGTTGCTGGCCGAAGGGCGCGATCCGCGATACCTGCTGCCGTGTGGGTTGTTCGACGATCCGGCTATCCTCGGGCCTTATCGCAACGGCTGATGTCCCTCAATGTAGGAGCGCACCCAGTGCGCGATCGCGGGGCGGTATCACGGCTCCGTAGGCTTTTCGCGCACTGGGTGCGCTCCTACAGAAAGTCGGTCATCAGGACGTGCGCGGAACGAACCTCAGCGCCACCGAGTTCATGCAGTAGCGCAGGCCGGTCGGCGGCGGCCCATCATCAAAGACGTGGCCAAGATGACTGTCGCAGCCTGCGCAGCTCACGGCGGTGCGCTCCCAGCCAAAGCTGCTGTCGCGTTTTTCAATGACGTTCTTCTTGGCGATGGGCTGCCAGAAGCTTGGCCATCCCGTGCCGGAATCGAATTGGGTAGCTGCATCAAACAAGGCGGTATCGCATGCAGGGCAGCGATAAAGGCCCGGAACAGGCGGCTTCTCATGGGCGCCGCTGAACGCGCGTTCGGTGCCCTCGCGACGCATCACGTAGTACGCGTCATCGGACAACCGCTGGTGCCATTGCGCGTCGTTGAGCACCAGCTTGCGCACATGGCAGGGACCCAGGTGATGGCCGTCGTCGGCGAAGCACTCGAGCAGGAGGTCGTCACCCTGCGCCGCGGGCGTTGCGGCCATCGCCGCTCCCGATGTCGTGCCGGGCCTCAACAATCCAGGCAGCCACCAGGCGCCCGTTACGGCGACGGCGCCGCCGGTGAGTGCCGCACGCAGAAAGCGGCGGCGTTCGAGCATCACGATATCCTTGGTGCGGGACATGGTGGTCTCCATCACGCGCTGGCGTGGATCAGCCGAACGTGAAGGCATAAGCCTGCACGCCCGGGTCGAGGAAGGTGATCTCGAAGGTCCGTTCGCCCGTGCCGCCGGCCTGGCGCACCAGCTGGTACAGGCGTTGCGAGGTCACGGTGCCGTTGCCTTCGGCATCGATGTCCATGCCGCGATCGGTGGCGGGCGCCTTGCCGTCGATGGTCACGCGGAAGCGCACCGGTTTGCCGTCGGCGGTGGGGCCCAGCACCAGGTGCAGGTCGCGGCCGCGGAAGCGGTAGACGATGCGTCCGTTGGCGCGGTCCAGTCGAGCGCTTTCCTCGCGCACGGTCCAGTGGCCGTCCAGTGCCCACTGGTTGGCCATCAGCGTGGCAGGCGCGTGGTAGTTCCACGCATCGTCATGCGCCACCTGGCCGCCGGCGAAGTTCTCGGCGCGCGCATAACCGACGTAGGTTTCCGGTGAGCGCTGCGCGCCGCCCGAACTGGCCGCTTCCGCGCCCTGCGCGCCGGGCTGCACGTAGCCGCCCGGTAGATCCTTCTGGCCGGCTTCGGTGAGCAGCTGGCGGATCACGTCCTCGCCCTGGGCGTATTCGCCTTCTCCGAAATGGTGGTGGCGGATGCGACCCTGCGCGTCGATGAAGTAGTGCGCGGGCCAGTACTCGTTGTTGAAGCCCTTCCAGATCGCGTAGTCGTTGTCGAGCGCCACCGGATAGTCGACGCCGAGGTCCTTCACGGCCTTGCTGACGTTCTGCGGTTCCTTCTCGAAGGCGAACTCCGGCGCATGCACGCCGATCACGACCAGGCCATGGTCCTTGTACTTGTCGGCCCAGCCGCGCACGTAGGGCAGCGAGCGGATGCAGTTGATGCAGGAGTAGGTCCAGAAATCCACCAGCACCACCTTGCCGCGCAGCGACGGGGCGGTGAGCGGCGCGCTGTTGAGCCATTGCGTGGCACCGGCCAGCGAAGGCAGTTCGCCTTCCACGGGCAGGGGTTCGCCGGCCTTCACCTCGGGCTGTGGCGCCGGGGCAGGGCGCACGGCATTGATCAGCTTCTGTTCGATGCCGCTGGTGCTGGCGAGCGACACGCGCGTCAGCAGGCCGGTATCCACGCCCAGCGCGATCGCGGCCACGCCGGCGAGCACCAGCGCGCCCAGCACGCGGCGCACCCATTCGCCCGCGCCGAGGGAGCGCTTCATCACGGCGAATACCCGACCGCCCACGACCAGGGCCAGGGCCAGCGAGGTGGCCGCGCCGGCCGCATACGTGAGCAGCAACAGGGTGGTCTGCACGCTGGCGCCATTGAGGGCCGCGCCGGTGAGGAGCAGGCCCAGGATCGGGCCGGCGCACGGTGCCCACAGCAGGCCGGTGGCCACGCCGAGGCCGGCGGCGGACCACACCGAGTCGCCTTCGGCATCCGAGCGCTGTGTCAGCCGGTTGCCCAGCGCCACGAACGGCCGGCTGATCCACTCGGCGAGATGACTGGACAGCAGGGTGAGGCCCAGCACGGCGAGCACGACCAGGGCGACGATGCGGCCGTACTGGTTGGCGCGTATCGCCCAGCCGCCGCCGATGGCAGCCAGCGTGGCCACCAGCGCGAAGGTGAGCGCCATCCCCAGCAGCATCGGCAGGCCATTGCGCGCGAAGGGGCGGTCGGCCCGTGCGAACACGAACGGCAGCACGGGCAGGATGCACGGGCTGAGGATGGTCAGCACGCCACCAAGGTAGGCCAGGATCAGCACGAGCATGTAGGCAGCGTCCTTCAGGGAGTCATCAACGTATTCGCCGGGCACGGTCTTACGGTTACCGTCGGTCGCATCGGGAAAGAAACGGCCGAAGCCATGCCCGAAGCATCCTCCTGGCCGTTGCCGCTGTCATGCCCGTGCTTCCTGCGAAAAGCACGGCCAGGGTCACCCGCGATGGCGGGCCTGGGAGGTAACGCGGCCGGCCCCGGTGGCGAATGACCAGAAGGCCCCGTGACACCACGCCATGAGCTCTGCCTTGACCGCCACCCGTCCGATGGTTCTAGATAGCTTCCTTCCCGAGTGGGCCAGGGCCGACTTTGCCGTGAGTGACGCTGCCGACAGCGCGATCGATACGCCGGAGCGGCGGCGGGCGGCATGGATGGCGGCGGCGCAGGGCGGCGACCGCCGGGCTTACGAGCGCGTGCTGGCCGACTCGGTGCCCCTGATCCGCACGGCGGCCAGGCGCCAGGGCGTGGACCTGGACCTGCTGGACGACGTGGTGCAGGAGACGCTTTTGACCGTGCATCGCGTGCGCCATACCTATGACCCGGGTCGTTCGTACGATGCGTGGCTGTCGGCCATCGCCGCGCGTCGCGCCATCGACGCGTTGCGCAGCCAGGGCCGCCGCGGGCATCGCGAGCTGCACGACGAGCGCGCCTACGACATGCATCCCGACGAGCACGACGCCGCTGTTGCGACGGAGCGCGAACAGGAGGCGCGTCGCCTGCATGAGGCCATCGCCTCGTTGCCTCCGGGGCAGCGCGAAGCCGTCGAGCAGCTCGGCCTCAAGGAGCGCTCGCTGGCCGAGGCATCCGAACACACCGGCCGCCAGTCGGGCGCGCTTAAAGTGAACCTGCACCGCGCATTGAAAGCGCTGCGTACCCGTTTCCACGGAGAACCCTGAGCATCATGTCCGAGTCGCGACTCCCCGAGTCACTGATCCAGTCGCTGGGCGTGCAGCTGACCCCGGTGCGGCGCCTGCCGCCGCCCTGGCGGCGCACGGTCGGCTGGCTGCTGGTGGTGGCCGCGATCGCACTGGGACTGTTCTGGCACTACGGTGCCGAGCACATGATCCGTCGCTGGATCGCCGAGCCCGACATCGCCGTGGCAGGCATCGGGGCCCTCCTCACCGCGGTCACCGCCGCCTGGGTGGCCTTCACGCTCGGCGTGCCCGGGCGTTCGGCGCAGTGGGCATGGCTGCCGCTGCCCGGCCTGCTGCTGTGGGTGGGCGCCAGCGGACTGGGTTGCCTGCGCGGCGTCGTCCTGCCGGGAGCGCAGGTGGCCAGCGCGCATCAGTCCGGCGACTGCCTGCTGTTCATCATCAGCCTCTCGATACCGTTGTCGGCCCTGCTGGTGTGGCTGTTGCGCCGCGCCTGCCCGCTGAGGCCGGTGCTGACGGCGGTGATGATCGGTCTGGCCAGCGCGGCGGCATCGGCCGCCTTGCTGGAGATCTGCCACGGTTTTGCCGTCGCCGTCACCGACCTGATCACCCATGCGATCGCCGTCGGCATCGTGGTGCTGGTCAACGCGCTGATGGGCGGCCGCCTGCTGCAGCCTGCGCTGAAGTAACTCTCCGCGACATCGCGGCGAAGGAAGACATGCGGCGTGTGCCGCTTCGTCCACCTTCCAGGAGAGTTCCCATGAAGACTGTCATTTCGCTGGTTCTCGCAGCGTCGTTCGCCTGCGCATCCGTTGCCTTCGCGCAGGACGCCATGCAGCCGGCGAGCGCCGGCTCCGCGATGAAGCAGGATGCGATGAAGAGCAACGACACCATGATGAAGAAGGATGCTTCAGGCATGAAACACGACAGCATGAAGAAGCACGACACCATGAAGAAGGGTGATGCGATGCAGCACGGCGACAGCATGAAAAAGGAGGGCGGCGGCAGCGATGGCGGCGCCATGTCCAGTGGGCAGTGATTCGGGCCGGGTGCCGCAAGAAAACGCGATTTCGCGGGTTGCCTGAGCACCGCAGCAATCCGCACCGGGTCGATGTGACCTGTCGATATTCACGCTGAACAGGGGTGTCGACAGGTCGCTTTCCCATGTCGTGCATGGGTATAACCTTGGGCCCGTTCCGGGCGGATGCGATAAAGGGCCGAGCCCGGCGGACGTGGTTTCACGAACCAGGGATGGATCGTTCGCATCGGGCAGGACCGCTGATGTGGCGTGGCCGGAACCGACGCAAGTCGGTGCCGGATCGTCGGAGTCACCCGGGAGGGGCGACACCGGCCGTTCCATGGAAGTGCGGCGCGGCCGCACGGTTACCTCACCGCTCTCGGAGATATGCACCCATGAAAGTTTCCCGTTACGCCATCCTCGCCCTTGCCACTGCCGTCGCCCTCGGGTTTGCCGTGTCGCCCGTGATGGCGCAGAGCGCGACGCCGCCGCAGTCGGCACAGGACGCCAGCAAGGACGCGATGAAATCCAGCTCGGATGCCATGAAGTCCAGCTCCGACAGCATGAAGTCGGGCTCGGATGAGATGAAGTCGGCCAATGATTCGATGAAGAGCGACTCCAAGAGCAGCTCGCATCACAAGAGCAAGCACAAGAAGGGCAGCGAACCGGCATCGTCGTCGACCGCCGGCCACTGATACCGCGCCTGATCGGCCAGCAAGGCTCCCCTCCGGGGAGCCTTGTCTTTTCTGCGTGGTGTAATAGCCATGATCACGTGGCGGAGCACCCCTCATGGCAAGCCGTTTCCTGCAACGCCTGGGCATCACCCAGCCGCTCGTCCTGGCGCCGATGTCCGGTGCATCCACGCCGGCCCTGGTGGCGGCAGTGTCCCATGCCGGTGGACTGGGCTCGCACGGCGTGGGCTATCTCGCGCCGCAGGTGATCCTCGATGAGGCCGCGAAGATCCGCGCGCTTACCGACCGACCGTTCGCGCTCAACCTGTTCGTGTTGCCCGACGGCGTCCACGAGGACGAAGCGGCCATCGACCATGCGCGCTCCGCGCTCGATGCGCTGATGGAGCATGAGGGCCTGGCCGTGCGCACCACCCGGCCGGAACGCTGGGCGCCGCGCTTCTCCGACCAGTTCGCCGCCTTGTGCGAGGCGCGACCTCCCGTGGCCAGCTTCACCTTCAACCTGTTGACGCCCCGCCAGGTCGAAGAGCTCAGGCGCCGCGACATCATCGTCGTCGGCACGGCGACGTCGCTGGCCGAGGCGCGGGCCTGGGCGGCGCTGGGCGTGGACGCCATCAGCCTGCAGGGGGCGGAGGCCGGTGGCCACCGGGGCACCTTCCTGCACGATCCGCAGGAGGCCATGATCGGGTTGTTCGCCCTGATCCGGCTGGTGGCGCACGCGGTGGACGTGCCGCTGATCGCCGGCGGCGGGATCATGGACGGGCGCGGCATGCTGGCGGCGGAAATGCTTGGCGCGGCGGTGAGCCAACTCGGCACGGCCTTCCTGGCCTGCCCGGAATCGGCGGCGGCGGCGGCCTGGAAGCGGGACCTGCCGGACACGGAGGACACCCGGGTCACCACCATCCGCAGCTTCTCCGGCCGCGCGGCGCGCGGGCGGCGCAACACCTACGTGGACGCGATGGAATCGCAGGCCGGGCGCTTTCCGGCCTACCCGGTGATGAACGCGCTGACCTCCCCCCTGCGCAAGGCCGCGGCGGCCGCGGGGCGGGGCGACCTGGTGTCGGAGTGGTGCGGCCAGGCGGCAAGCCTGTCGCGTGCCATGCCCGCGGCGGAGTTGGTCGCGATCTTGCTTGAGGAATACGCCCAGGCCCGTGCAAATCCCGCTTGACGTGGACTTCAGGGTGGGGCGGTATACTGACGCCGCGCCATCCCGCGCATCGATCATGCATCGAGGCAACCGCACTTGAGTCAGACGTCCCCTCGCAGCACCAAATCCGCCACCACGGCGGTCATTCGCCAGCAAGTCCTCGACGCGCTGGACGAACTGAAGGCCAAGGACATTCGTGAGATCGACGTCCGCGGCAAGACCTCCATCGCCGATCTGCTGGTCATCGCCTCCGGCACCTCCGCGCGCCATGTGAAATCCATCGCCGACGAAGTCGTCAAGTTCGCCAAGAAGGCGGGCGTGATGCCGCTCGGCGTGGAAGGCGAGCAGGAAGCCGAATGGGTGCTGGTGGACCTGGGAGACGTGATCGTCCACGTCATGCTCCCGCGCATCCGCGAGTTCTACGGCCTGGAGAGGCTGTGGACCGTCGGTGACCGCGAAATGGACGCCGAAGTCGCCAGCGTGGGTTGATGTCCCACGCCCAGGCGGACGTTGCCGCGCGCCTGCCGACGCGCGTGGCGGTTCTTTCTGTTTCCCTGCTTTCGGTGAAGACGCATGCGCGCACGCCTGATCGCCGTCGGTGAACGCATGCCTGCCTGGGTGGCGGAAGGCTTTGCCGAATACCGCAAACGCCTGTCGCACGACCTGCCGCTCGAACTCGTCGAGCTGAAGCCCGGCGTCCGCGGCAAGGGCCGCGACGACGCGCGTGCGATCCTGGATGAAGGCGCCGCGATCCTCGCCGCCTTGCCGCGCGACATCCATGTCGTGGCGCTGGATGGTCGCGGCAAGACCTGGTCCAGCGAGGATCTCGCCGCGCAGCTGGAGAAATGGCGGATGTCGGGGCGCGACCTGGCGTTCCTGATCGGCGGGCCGGACGGCCATGCGCCCGAGGTGCTCGCACGCGCCGACCAGAGCTGGTCGCTGGGACCGCTGACGCTGCCGCACATGCTGGTGCGCCTGGTGCTCGCCGAGCAGCTGTACCGCGCCACCACGCTGCTTTCCGGTCACCCCTACCACCGCGCCTGAGGGTCGTCCTGACCTCGGGTACGCGCCGGGGGCAGGTGCCACCACGGCCATGTTGCGGGGAAAAGTGGTCATATGCCGACCTGTCGTGCTGCCGCATACTGCGGTCACTTCAGCCTTCCGGAACCGGCTCATGTCCTTCACGGTGCGCCAGGCCACCATCCACGACGTTGATCTTGTCGCGCCGTTGTTCGATGCATACCGGCAGTTCTACGGTAAGCCGTCGGATCTCCAACTGGCACGGCATTTTCTGCTCGAACGTTTCCGGCACCACGAATCGGTGATCCTGCTGGCGCGGGACGGCGAGGGCCGGGGCGTGGGCTTCACCCAGCTTTATCCCCTGTTCTCGTCGGTGCGCGCAGCGCGCACCTACCTGCTCAACGATCTATTTGTCGCAGCCAACGCGCGGCGCAGTGGCGTGGCTGCGGCATTGATCCACGAGGCGACCGATTACGCGCGGACCGCCGGGGCGGTGGGCATGTCGCTCACCACGGCCCACACGAACGAGGCGGCGCAACGCTTGTACGAGTACCTGGGTTGGAAACGGGACCTGGAGTTTCGCGAGTACAGCATCGCTTTCTGAGCGCATTTCCCGCCTCAGACCATCGTCTAGCTTGCCAAGAGTTTGACGTGGCCGGGCGCTAACATGGGCGGATTGCACTTCAGGAGCATCCTCCATGGATCACCGCATTCGCCACGCCGGACTCGCCAGCAAGGTCATGACGGCCGCCAAGGCCGCCGAGCTGGTGGAGCCGGGCATGACGATCGGCATGAGCGGCTTTACCGGCGCGGGCTATCCCAAGGCCGTGCCGCAGGCGCTGGCCGCCCGCATGATGGCGACGCACGAACGCGGCGAGTCCTTCCGGGTGCGCGTGCTGACCGGTGCATCGACCGCACCCGAACTGGACGGGGCGCTGGCGCGGGCCGACGGCATCGACCTGCGCCTGCCTTACCAGTCCGATCCCGAGCTGCGCTCGCGCATCAATCGCGGCGAGATGGATTACCTGGACATCCATCTCAGCCACGTCGCGCAGTACGCCTGGTTCGGTTTCTTCGGCAAGCTCGACCTTGCCGTGGTCGAGGCGACCGCGATCATGCCGGACGGGTGGCTGCTGCCGTCCTCGTCGGTGGGCAACAACAAGACCTGGCTGGATCTCGCCGACAAGGTGATCGTCGAGGTCAACCACTGGCAGCCGATGGAAATGGAGGGCATGCACGATGTCTATTACGGCACGGCGCTGCCGCCCCACCGCAAGCCGATTCCGCTGCTGAAACCGGACGACCGCATCGGCGAGCCGTACCTGAGGCTCGATCCGGACAAGGTCATCGCCGTGGTGGAGACCAACGCGCCCGACCGCAACAGCGCGTTCTCGCCACCCGATGAGTGCTCGCGCCAGATCGCGGGCCACCTGATCGAGTTCTTCCGCCACGAGATCGCGAAGGGCCGCCTGTCACCGCAGCTGCTGCCGTTGCAGTCGGGCGTCGGCAATATCGCCAACGCGGTACTGGGCGGTTTGCGCGACGGTGGATTCAAGGGCCTCACCGCCTTCACCGAAGTGATCCAGGACGGCATGCTCGACCTGCTGGCCAACGAGGTGCTCAGCGTCGCTTCGGCCACCTCGTTCTCGCTGAGCCCGGCGGGCATCGAGCGCTTCCTCGCCGACATCGAATTCTTCCGCAAGCGCATCATCCTGCGTACGCAGGAGATCTCCAACCATCCGGAGCTGGTGCGCCGGCTCGGCTGCATCGCCATGAACGGCATGGTGGAGGCGGACATCTACGGCAACATCAATTCCACCCACGTCGCCGGCACCAGCATCATCAACGGCATCGGCGGCTCCGGCGATTTCGCGCGCAACGGTTTCATGTCGTGCTTCCTCACGCCGAGCACGGCGAAGAACGGTGCCGTGTCGTGCATCGTGCCGATGGTGAGCCATGTGGACCACACCGAGCACGACGTGGCCGTGGTGGTGACCGAACAGGGCCTGGCCGACCTGCGAGGCCTGTCGCCCCGGCAGCGCGCCAAGGTCATCATCGAGCGCTGCGCGCATCCGGACTACCGCCCGCTGCTGCAGGACTATTTCAATCGCGCGCTGCATGACAGTCGCGGCAAGCATACGCCGCACCTGTTGAACGAGGCGCTGGCGTGGCACCAGCGTTTCCTCGAAACCGGCGATATGCGACCTTAAGGACTTTCCACCACCGGTCATCCGTTCGCCATGCTCTATCTCGCCTCGCAGTCGCCTCGTCGCCGCCAGTTGCTGGAGCAGATAGGCGTGGAGTTCCGGGTGGTCGACGTCGACGTGCCCGAACAGCGTGCCCTGGCGGAGGCACCGCGTGAGTACGTGAGCCGCGTGGCCCGCGAGAAGGCGATCGCCGGTTTTGCCGTGCTGAACGACCCCCAGGCCATCGTGCTGGGCGCGGACACCGAAGTGGTGCTGGACGACGAGGTGTTCGGCAAGCCGGTGGACGCCGCCGACGCCGCGGCGATGCTGCGCAGGCTGTCGGCGCGGGTCCACGAGGTGATCTCCACCGTGTGGCTGGTGAGCCGCAAGGGCGAGTGGAGCGACACCAGCATTTCGCGCGTGCGCATGCCTGAACTGGTCGACGCCACCATCGCGGCCTATATCGCCACCGGCGAGCCGTTCGGCAAGGCCGGCGCGTACGCCATCCAGGGGCATGGCGCGAAGCTGATCGAGCACCTCGACGGCAGCCACTCCGGCGTCATGGGGCTGCCTGTGTTCGAGACGGCCCGCTTGCTGCGGGCCCATGGCGTGATGCGCGCCTGAGGCCTGCGGCTCCGGCGTCAGTTGCCCGGCATCATCATGAACCAGGAAACGACCGCGAGCAGGTTGTTCGCGCCGTGTGCCAGCACGGCCGGCCAGATCGAGCCGGACTGCACGCGCAGCCAGCCGAGTACCAGGCCCAGCAGCGCCAGGTTCGGCAGTGCGTACCAGAGGAAGGACAGGTCCGGCAGGTGCACGCAGGCAAACAGCGCGGCCGTGATGGCGACGGCCCAGCCGCTGCCGACGTAGCGGCTGATCGAGGCGAGCAGCACGCCGCGAAACAGCAGCTCCTCCACCAGCGGGCCCAGGCTCACCACCAGCAGGGCCAGCGGCAGCCGCAGCGCCAGCGGAATATGCGCACCCAGCAGCTTGATGTCCTGGCTGACCTCGTGCCCCTGTGCCAGCCATTGCGTCAGCATGCCGCCCACGAAGGGCATCAGCACGCCGAGCGCGATGGCGACGACATACAGCGTGGGCGTGGGCGAGGCGGTGAACCCGAAGCCCGGCAGCTCCCCGCGATGCCACAGCGAGGGCCATTGGCGACGGACCAGGTGGATGATCAGCGACGCGGATATCACCAGGGTGACCATCACCGCGATCGCGCTGGCGTCGGAGTGGCCCAGCCAGGCGCGGGCCTGGTGGATCACCTCGGACAGGCCGTTGCCATGCTTCAGCACGATCGCCAGTCCGGCGACCAGGCCGATGCCGCCACCGATGGCGAGCTGCAGGGCGAAGTACAGCGCGATCAACCCAAAGGCTTGCCAGACGGAAGGCGCCGGCGACAACAGGGGCAAGGATGGCTGCGAATCAGAGGCGTAGTTCAATCGGTTCGCATCCATCGATGACGAGTCCAGCAAACGCGCGTGCAAGCCGATCCGCCAGGGCGCAGCGCGCTCGCTGCCTGGCGTGATCACGCTAGTCCCTGCCGTGGCGCGGGCGCAATCCTGTCCTTTGGCACGGTCGGCGGGACGGCTTGCGCCGTGTTCACGCGGTCGCCCTGTATAGTGACGGGACGTTCCAAGGAGGAATACGGCGCGCCGAGCGCCGCCCCATGTTCGCATTCGACTGGCTGGCCGACCCTACTGCGTGGGCAGGTCTCCTCACCCTGGTGGTGCTGGAGATCGTGCTTGGCATCGACAATCTCGTCTTCATCGCGATCCTCGCCGACAAGCTGCCAATGCGGCAGCGCGACCAGGCCCGCGTGCTGGGCCTGTCGCTGGCGCTGGTCATGCGCCTGGCGTTGCTGGGAGCGATGTCCTGGCTGGTGAAGCTCACCACCCCCATCCTGGTGTGGGGCGCGGTGTCGCTGTCGTGGCGCGACATCATCCTGCTGCTGGGCGGTGCCTTCCTGCTGTTCAAGGCCACGGTGGAACTGCACGAGCGGCTGGAGGCGGAGGACCACCATGACGCCGCCAAGCGCGCGCCGGCGCGATTCTGGCTGGTGGTGGCGCAGATCGTGGCGCTGGACGCGGTGTTCTCGCTCGACTCGGTGATCACCGCCGTGGGCATGGTCGACCACCTGTCCGTGATGATGATCGCGGTGGTGGTGGCGATGATCCTGATGATCAGCGCCAGCAAGCCGCTGACGAACTTCGTCAACGCGCGGCCGACGGTGGTGATCCTGTGCCTGTCGTTCCTGCTGATGATCGGCTTCAGCCTGGTGGCGGAAGGCTTCGGCTTCCATATTCCGAAGGGCTACCTGTACGCCGCGATCGGCTTCTCGATCATGATCGAGGCGTTCAACCAGACCATGCGCCGCAATCGCCAGCGCAGCCTGCTGGGCAGCGCGCGCACGCTGCGCGATCGCACCGCGATGGCGGTGATCAACCTGCTTGGCGGCGCGGGCAAGGAAGAGGAAGAGGCCGCGCCCAACCCGGCGGCGGCGAACACCGACGGCAACGTGGCGGTGTTCGGCAAGGACGAACTGGCGATGGTGCAGGGCGTGCTCGATCTCGCCCACCGGCCGGTGCGTTCGATCATGACGCCGCGCCCGGAAATCAACTGGATCGACCCGCGCGAAAGCGTCGAGCAGTTGCGCGCGGAGGTGAGCGCCTCCAGCCATGCATGGCTGCCGGTGGCCGGTGACGATCTCGACCAGCTGGTCGGCGTGGCATCGTCGCGCGACCTGCTGGCGAGCCTGCTGGAACACGGACGCATCGACGTGGAGCAGGTGGTGCGCAAGCCGCTGACCGTGCTCGAGTCGCTCAGCGTGCTGCGCCTCATCGAGGAGTTCCGCCGTTCGCCGCTGCAGGTGGCCCTGGTGGTGGACGAATACGGCAGCGTGCTCGGCCTGGTGACGCCTACCGACGTGCTTGAAGTGATTGCGGGTGAATTTCCCGACGACGACAGCGGCGATCCCGCCGCGGTGCAGGAAGTGGATGGCAGCTGGATGCTCGATGCCAGCCTGGACCTGCGCCGCGTCGAACACCTGCTTGGCTTCAAGCTCAGCGGCGACGACAGTTTCTCCACGCTGGCGGGTTACGTCCTGCAGCAGTTGGGCCGCCTGCCCAGCGTGGGCGATACGTTCACCAGCGAGGGGCTGAATTTCGAGGTGGTGGCGATGGACGGGGCGCGCATCGGGCGACTGAGGGTGACGCCCGAAGCGTGAGGCCCGCGCCGCCTCATCCCGCCATGAAAGCCCGCGCCAGGCCCACCACGCCCAGCAGCAGGGTGGCCAGCCAGCCGGCCGACGACACCATGTAGCCCGGTCCGCGCCTGGAGGCATCCTGCACGTAGGCCACGGCGTACCACACCCGGCCCAGCACCCAGACCAGGCCGGCCACGCCAGCCCAGAGCGGGTAGCCGTATTGCACGGCGAGCCACAGCGAGGGGAGGAACATCACGGTCGATTCCAGCGTGTTCATCTGCACGCGCAGGGCGCGCTCGAACGCCGGATGGCCGGTGACGGCCGGCGCCTTGATCCCGTACTTGCCCCGGGCGTGGCCCGCTGCCCACATGGTGCCGAACTGCAGCAGGACGGTGAGCAGGACGACGATGGCGGGCAGGTGCTGGATCATGGCGGTTTCTCGCGAAAAGGTCGCCCACTCTAGCCATCGACGCTGGATGGCGGGAGGGGGTATCGTGGTGCGATGGCACCGCCGCGGTGCGCTAGCGAGGGACATCGCATGGACTGGCAGAAGGGCGAGCGCAGTCAGAATGTCATCGTCGACGACGGCAGCGGTGGCGGCGGTGGTCCGCGTTTCGGCGGCGGCCGCGGGCTGGGGATCGGCGGCATCATCATCCTGGCCATCCTGGGCCTGGTGTTCTTCAAGGATCCCACCGCACTGCTCAACCAGGCGGACACCGGCGGCCAGGTGGCGGCGCCCACCGGCCAGCGGGCGGAGGTCGATCCACAGACCAGGGACTTCATCAGTGCCGTGCTGGGTTCCACCGAGAAGACCTGGACCGACATCTTCGCCAGCCATGGTCGCCAGTACGTCGACCCGCAGCTGAAGATCTTCAGCGGTGGCGTGAACACCGCATGCGGCATGGCCTCCACCGCGGTGGGCCCGTTCTACTGTCCCGGTGACCAGCTGGTCTACCTGGACGTGGCGTTCTTCCGCGAGCTGGAGACACGCTTCCACGCCTCCGGCGATTTCGCCCGCGCCTACGTGATCGCCCACGAGGTGGGCCACCATGTGCAGAACCTGCTGGGCATCTTCGACCAGGTGGAGCAGGCGCGGCGCCGCGGTGCGCGCATGGAAGGCGCCGATGGCCTGTCCGTGCGCCAGGAACTGCAGGCCGACTGTTTCGCCGGCGTCTGGGCCAACCGCACCCAGCAGCGCCTGCAGTGGCTGCAGCCGGGCGATATCGAATCCGCGCTCAACGCGGCGAGCAAGATCGGCGACGACGCCCTGCAGCAACAGGCACAGGGTCGGGTGGTACCCGACTCCTTCACCCATGGGACTTCGGCGCAGCGCGTGAAGTGGTTCCGCGCCGGATTCGACAGTGGCCAGATCGCCAGCTGCAACACGTTTGCCGGGGAGCCCTGAGCGCGCACGGGCGCGCGTGGTCTCCGCCAGGGCGCGATGGGAGGGGCAGGGCGCCGCGCGGCCGGCTGCGCGCGGCCATGCGCCCGTTCTAGAATGCCGCCGCCGCGTGCCATGGGGTGCGCCTTCGAACGACACCATGCTCCATCCCTGCCTGCGCTGCGGCGCCTGCTGCGCCCATTTCCGGGTCGCCTTCCACTGGTCCGAGGCGGATGCAGCCCTGGGCGGCGTGGTGCCCCCGGAACTCACGGAGAAGCTCGATCCGCATCGTCTCGTCATGCGCGGCACGCAGGCATCCCGGCCGCGTTGCGTGGCCTTGCAGGGCACGGTGGGCGAGGCGGCGCATTGCGGTATCTATGAGCGCCGGCCGTCGGTGTGCCGCGAGGTGGAGCCCGCGTGGGAATCGGGGCGTCCCAGCCCCCAGTGCGACAAGGCGCGCCTGGCGCACGGCATGGCGCCGCTGACGCCAGCCGACTGGCAGGCGCTGGCGCCACAGGCATGACCACCCGCTAGCGGGCGCCGGGCCTGCCGCCGTCGTTCTGGAAGGCCAGCGCGAACTGGCGCAGATCGCCCTCGCTGACATCCGACACCGCCACGTACTGCATGCCGGCATCGGACCAGCGGATCACCGTGTAGCCGTGCTCCTGCATCACGGCCTGCGGCGATGGCGTGCCGGTTTCCGCGGGCCACTGGTAGAGGTTGATCACGTGCAGGCGACGCTTGTACACCAGGGCGGCCACGCTGCGCCCGTCGACCGCATCCAGGCGGCCGCCGATCAGCGGGAATCCTTCGTCGGTGAGGTCCTTCACGCGCGGCGCGAAATCCAGCCGGCCTTCGAACCAGGGCTTGACCGTGTGCTGGTCGGTCGACACCACATCCATCAGGTGCTGCCCCTGCAGCGAGCGCACGTGGCCGGAAATCACGTCGGCCACGAGTTCATGGTCGACGCGCCCCGAGCGCATCAGGTGCAGCCAGGCAGGACCGGACAACAGCATCGCCGCGACGAAGCCCGCCGCGGCGGCCACTGAAAGCGGCGTGCGCGGACGGCGATGCCGCGGGCTGGAAAGGGTCGCCGGCACGGCCTTGGTGGTCGTCCAGCGTTGGCGCAGGGCATCGGGCGCCTGGTGGTACAGGCCGGGCTGCGCCAGTGCCTTGTGCAGCGTGGTGTAGGCGTCGTAGCGCGCCGTGCACGCCGGGCATTCGCGCATGTGGCCGGCGACGGCCGCGCTGTTGGCGGCATCGAGTTCGTCGTCGAGATAGGCGTGCAACAGCAGCCTGGCGTCATCGCACATCATGGCGACGCACCTCCTTCGGATGATGGCCCAGTTCCGCGCGCAGGCGCTCGCGGGCGCGGGCGAGCCTCGACATCACGGTGCCGATGCGCTGTTCGATGATGGCCGCGATCTCCTTGTACGAGCACTCTTCCAGCTCGCGCAGCACGATCACCTCGCGCAGCGGGGGCGGCATGCGCTCCAGCGCCGCGCGCAGGGCGCCCACGTCGACGGCAAGCAGGGTGAGGGTCTCGGGCGAGGGACCATCGTCCGCCAGCGGATGGAGGTCGTCGTCGAGTTCCGCATGCAGGTCGTCCTGGCGGTTCTTGCTGCGCATCGTGTAGTAGGTGTGCCGCACGATGGTGAGCAGCCATACGCGCGCATCGCTGCCGTGGAAACTGTCGAAGTAGCGCAACGCGCGCAGCATCGCTTCCTGCACCACGTCCTGCGCATCGCCGGCGTCGTGCGACAGCCAGCGCGCCAGGTTGTAGGCCGCATCCAGGTGCGGCAACACCTGCGCTTCGAAGCGGGCGCTTCGCGCAGTGTCCTGGCCGGTCATGCGGGCTGGCGGATCGTTGGACATGAAGGATAAGACCTCGGCAGCGGCGACTTTATTCCAGGTGTGGCCGCAGGCGGCGTGAAAGCGCCCGGGAGTGGAATAAGCGCGCTCGCTCATCGGTAGTGGATAGGGCGGGGTGCACCCGTTTCCCTATCCGGAGAATCCGACCATGCGCGATCCAGACGAAAACACGAGCCACAGCCGCCGCCAGTTTCTCCAGTGCATGGCGTGGGCCGGGGCAGGAACCTTATGGCTGATGCAGGGCGGCGTGCTGCGGGCGCAGGCGCTGACCGGGCAGGGTGGTGCCGGGGCGGCCGATGCCACGTTCGGCTTCGTGCAGATCAGCGATTCGCACATCGGCTTCCACAAGGCGCCGAACATGGACGTGGCCTCCACGCTGCGGGGCTCGCTGGCGATGGTCAATGCTCAGAAGGTGCGCCCGGATTTCCTGCTGCATACGGGCGACCTCACGCACCTGTCGCGGCCCGACGAATTCGACACCCTGTCCGGCATCATGCAGGAGGCACGGGTGGACAAGACGTTCTACGTCCCCGGCGAGCACGACGTGATCGGCGACAACGGCGCGGAGTTCTTCCGCCGCTTCGGCGAAAAGCAGCAGTCCGGCGGCTGGTACAGCTTCGATCATCGGGGCGTGCATTTCGTGGGGCTCATCAACGTGCTCAACCTCAAGGCGGGCGGCCTGGGTTCGCTGGGCGCGGACCAGCTGGCGTGGCTGAAGAAGGATCTCGCGCCGCTGTCGGCCTCGACCCCGCTCGTCGTCTTCGCGCACATGCCGCTATGGTCGATCTACCCCGAATGGGGCTGGGGTACCGACGACAGCGCCGAAGCCATCGGCCTGCTGCGCCGCTTCGGCTCGGTCAGCGTGCTCAACGGCCATATCCACCAGATCCAGCAGAAGGTGGAAGGCAGGATCACGTTCTACACCGCGCGGTCCACGGCCTACCCGCAGCCGGCACCGGGCGTCGGTCCTGCCCCGGGCCCGATGAAGGACGTGCCACCCGAAGCGCTGCACAGCTACCTTGGCATCCGCGAAGTGCGCCATGTGCGTGGCACCCAGGCGCTTGCCCTCACCGACGAGGTGCTGTCATGAAGACGCTGCGATTCGCGACCGTGGTCGCCATGGGCTGCCTGTGCCTGGCCGTGGCCCCCGCGGGGTTCGCCGGCAAGGCGGACGCCTCGTCGAAGGCGGCGGCATCGCAGGTCGAGATCCGCAACTTCGCCTTTGCGCCGAACGCCATCACGGTACCGGTGGGCACGCGGGTGGTGTGGACCAATCGCGACGAGGAACCCCATGTGGTCACCAGCGCGGGCAAGCAGTTCGCCACCTCGCCCGCGCTGGACACCAGCGACACCTACGCGGTGACGTTCTCCAGGCCCGGCACGTACGCGTACTACTGCTCGATCCACCCGATGATGGTGGGCACCATCATCGTGCAGTGACGGCGCCGTCGAAGCGATAGATGTCCATCGCGAGCAGGCCGTATTCGATGCCGGCATCGATGCGGGTGGCGTGGGCCTGCCTGCCGGCCGCGCCCAGCGCCACGAACAAGGGCAGCAGGTGTTCGTCGGTGGGATGGGCGCGCTCGGCGAACGGTGCCTGCCGGCGATAGTCGAGCAGCGCCTCGACATCGCCCTCGGCGAGCTTGCGTTCGATCCACTCGATGAAGGGACGCACGTACGGCGCCTCACGCTCCTCGCTGTAACCGGAACGGAAGTCGTGCAGGTTGTGCGTGATGCTGCCGGAGCCGATCACCAGCACGCCTTCCTCGCGCAGCGGCGCCAGTGCGCGCCCGACCGCGTACTGGTGCGCCGGGCCGAGCTGGGGTTGGATCGACATGGGTACGACGGGAATGCCGGCATCGGGATAGAGCAGGCGCAGCGGCACCCACGCGCCATGGTCGAGTCCCTGGGTGGGGTCGAGCGTGGTGGGCAGGCCAGCCTTGTCCAGCAGCTCGGTGATGCGCGCGGCGAGCGCGGGCTCGCCCTTCGCCGGGTACTGGATGTCGAACAGCGCCTGCGGGAAGCCGTAGAAATCGTGGATGGTCTCGGGGCGGCTGGCGCCGCCTACGTGCGGCTGGCGGGCCAGCCAGTGCGCGGTGGCGATCACGATCGCCTTCGGGCGCGGCAACGCCTGGGCCAGCTCGGCCAGACGTTCGCCCACGCGTCGCGGCTGGATCGCCGTCATCGGCGATCCGTGGGAGATGTACAGGCTCGGCAGGGTGGTCATGGCGGTTACCTCGGGGATACCGCCATAGGGTAGGGGCTGCAGCGAAAATTGCAGCGCGCGTGCGGTGAACGATCCGTCACGCCAGCGGAACGATCGTCATCCCGGTGTCGGCCGGAATGACGATCGCGCCATCTGCTTACTTGCCGCGCCGCGGCGGCTTGCCGCCACCATGCCCGTGCGGGCGCGGCTTGCCACCGTGGGGCTTCTTGAAGCCACCGCCGCCCGGACGGAAACCGCCCGGCTTGCGCGGCGGTGCCTCGCTGGCGCCACTGTCGTCGCCATCCCATTCCTTGATGCGCAGCTGCTGCTGGCTCACCCACACCTTCTTCAGGTGCTCGAACACTTCCTTGGGCATGCCGTCGGGCAGGTCGATCAGGCTGTACTCGCCACGGATGCTCAGTCGGCCGATGAAGCCGCTTTCCAGGCCCGCTTCATTGGCGATCGCGCCGATGATGTTGCCGGGCTTCACGCCGTGCTCGTGGCCCACCTCGATGCGGTAGGTGCGCTTGCCTTCCTCGGTGTTATGCGGACGAACCGGGCGCGGCACGAATTCGCGCGGCGCACTGTCGCGATCACGCGAGCGATACTCGCGCTCGCCGCGGTGCTCGTGACCTTCACGCTCACGGCCATGCTCGCGCTCGCGCGGCGCATGTTCACGTTCGCGCTTGGGCGGCGGCGTCAGCAGCAACGGCTGGTTGCCCTGGGCGATGCGCGCCAGCGCGGCTGCGATTTCGATGGCGGGGATGTTGTGTTCCTGCTCGTACTGCTCGATCAGCTGCTGGAACAGTGCCAGCTCGCCCACCGCCAGCGTGTCGCTGATGCGCTGCTTGAACTTGGCGATGCGCACGTCGTTCACCGCTTCGACGGTCGGCAGCTTCATTTCCTCGATCGGCTGGCGCGTGGCGCGCTCGATCGCACGCAGCATGCCCTTCTCGCGCGGCGTGACGAACAGGATCGCCTCGCCGCTGCGGCCGGCGCGGCCGGTACGGCCGATGCGGTGCACGTAGCTTTCCGTGTCATACGGAATGTCGTAGTTCATGACGTGGCTGATGCGCTCCACGTCGAGGCCGCGCGCGGCCACGTCGGTGGCGACCAGGATGTCCAGCTTGCCGTCCTTCAGCTGCTGGATCACGCGCTCGCGCTGCGCCTGGGCGATGTCGCCGTTGATCGCGGCGGCCGCCAGGCCACGCGCCTGCAGCTTCTCGGCGAGTTCCTCGGTGGCCTGCTTGGTGCGCGCGAAGATGATCATCGCGTCGAACGGCTCGGCCTCGAGGATGCGCGTCATCGCGTCGAGCTTGTGCATGCCGCTGACGAACCAGTAGCGCTGGCGGATGTTGGCGGCGGTGGTGGTGGCGGCCTTGATGGTCACCTCCACCGGATCCTTCAGGTGCTGCTGCGCGATCTTGCGGATCGGCGCCGGCATGGTGGCGGAGAACAGCGCCACCTGGCGGGTCGGCGGCGTCGCTTCCAGCACCTTCTCCACGTCGTCGATGAAGCCCATGCGCAGCATTTCGTCGGCTTCGTCGAGCACCAGGAACTTCAGTTCCGACAGATCCAGCGTGCCACGATCGAGGTGGTCGATCACGCGGCCGGGCGTACCCACCACGATCTGCACGCCGCGCTTGAGCGAGTGCAACTGCGGGCCATAGCTCTGGCCGCCGTAGATCGGCAGCACCTGCAGGCCAGGCATGTAGGTGGCGTAGCGCTGGAACGCTTCGGCCACCTGGATGGCCAGTTCGCGCGTGGGCGCGAGGATCAGCGCCTGCGGCTTGCCGGGCTTGAGATCGATGCGCGACAGGATCGGCAGCGCGAACGCGGCGGTCTTGCCGGTGCCGGTCTGCGCCTGGCCGAGCACGTCGCGGCCTTCCAGCAGCGGCGGAATGGTGGCGGCCTGGATCGGCGAAGGCGACTCGTAGCCGACGTCGGACAGCGCGCGCAGCAGCTCAGGATGAAGGCCAAGCGCAGCGAAGCCGACGGCTGCCGGCTGGGAATCGGAAGACGGGGAGGACATGGGGGAACCTCGACATGGCATGCACGGCGGCATGCGGGAGAATGACGGTATTGTAACAGGCCGGCCCGCCCAAGCCGATGATTTTGTTGCGCCAAAGGCGCCGTTCACGAGGAATTCTCATGTCCCGACCCCTGGAAGGCCGCATTGCGCTGGTGACCGGCGCCTCTTCGGGCATCGGCGAGGCGACGGCACTGGCGCTGGCCGAGGCCGGCGCCAAGGTGGCCATCGCCGCGCGCCGGCGCGAACGACTCGAGGTGCTGGCCTCGCAGCTGGAGAAGCTCGGCGCCGAGCCGGCCGTGCTGGTGGCCGACCTGGCCTCCGAGGTCGAGGCGCAACGCATCGTCAAGGAGACCGAGGCGCACTACGGACGTCTGGACATCCTGGTGAACAACGCCGGTGTGATGTACCTGGAACCGGTTGAAGATGCCGACCTGGGCCGTTGGCGGCACATGCTGGAACTGAACGTACTCAGCCTGATCGCTTCCACGCAGGCCGCCCTGCCGGGCATGCGCGGGCGCCGCGACGGCCATGTGGTGAACATCTCCTCGACGGCCGGGCGCGTGGCCAATCCCAATGCAGCCGCCTATTCGGCCACGAAGTTCGGCGTGGTGGCCTTCTCCGAGGCGCTGCGCCGCGAGGTCTACCAGCACAACATCCGCGTCACCGTGATCGAGCCGGGCGTGGTGGAGACGGAGTTGCGCGATCACATCGGCCACGCCGAAGTGAAGGCGAACCTCAATGCGTGGGCCGACAGCATGCGCCAGCTGCAGGGGCGCGACGTGGCGGATGCCATCGTGTTTTGCGTGTCGCGGCCCTCGCACGTCAACATCAACGAAGTGCTGATGCGGCCTACCGACCAGGAACGGTGATGGCGCAAGCCGCACTATCATGCTGGGTTTGCGCCACCCAGGGAGTACAGCCATGACCGAGATCGAGACGATCTCCGAGCAGCGTTGCCACGAGGGCACGCAGGGTTTCTACCGGCACCATTCGGACAACTGCGGTGGCCCGATGCGTTTCGCGCTGTACCAGCCGCCGCAGGCAGCCAGCGAAGTGTGCCCGGTGCTGTATTACCTCGCCGGCCTCACCTGCACCGAGGAAACCGCCACCATCAAGGCCGGTGCGCAACGACTGGCGGCCGAACTGGGGCTGATCCTGGTGATGCCCGACACCAGTCCCCGCAACACGGGCTACGAAGGCGCCACCGGCGACTGGGAATTCGGCGAGGGCGCGGGCTTCTACCTGGATGCCACGCAGGCGCCCTGGTCGTCGCGCTTCCGCATGCACAGCTACGTGGTGGACGAATTGCCGGCACTGGTCGAGCAGCACTTCCCGGTCGATCGCGAACGCAGCGGCATCATGGGGCACTCGATGGGCGGGCACGGCGCCCTGACCATCGCGCTTCGCCACCCGGGCCGGTATCGCTCGGTGTCGGCGTTCGCGCCCATCGTCGCACCGACCCAGGTGCCGTGGGGCGAGAAGGCCTTTCCGCGCTACCTCGGCGACGACCGGTCGGCGTGGGCCGAGTACGATGCCTGCGAGCTGGTGCGCCGGCAGGTCTTCGACGGCACCATCCTGATCGACCAGGGCGAAGCCGATGGCTTCCTGTCCACGCAGCTGAAGCCCGAGCTGTTCGACCAGGCCTGCGCCGAGGGCGGCCAGTCGCTGCTGCTGCGCCGCCATGCCGGCTACGACCATGGTTACTACTTCATCAGCACCTTCATCGATGACCACCTGAGGCATCACGCCAAGGCACTCGGTCGCCTGTGAACCTGCTCTATCCCATCCATACGCCCCGGACGCTGGTGCGCGTGGTTGACGCGGGCGATGCGCAGCGCCTGCTGCACTATCGCGTGCTGAACCGCGAGCACCTGGCGCCCTGGGAACCGTTGCGCGACACGTCCTATTACACGCTGGACCATTGCATCCAGACGCTGGCCGATGCGCGTGACGCCATGCGCCTGGATCGCGCCTATCCGTTCATCGTGCTCGACCTGACCGGCGGCGAAGTCATCGCCAACTTCACCTTCGCCAACATCGTGCGCGGTGCGTTCCAGGCCTGCCATCTCGGCTACAGCATTGCCCGGAGCAGGCAGGGGCAGGGGCTGATGTACGAAGCGTTGTCGGCCGTGATGCCATGGGCGTTCCGCGAACTGGACATGCACCGCGTGATGGCCAACTACATGCCGCGCAACGAACGCAGCGGCAAGCTGCTCGAACGCCTGGGATTCGAACGCGAAGGCTACGCGAAGCGGTATCTGCAGATCGCCGGGGTGTGGGAGGACCACATCCTCACCGCGCGCATTCGCGAGGGCTGACCTGCGCAATCTCACCTGCAGGGAGCGCACCCGGGGCGCGCTCCCGCAGCGAGGCTCACCTTGCCGCGGTGACGGGCATCCGGGGCCGCAGCAACACGCCGAGCGTCGCCCGCTGTTGCCAGGCAAGGACGAGATAGATCAGCAATACGGCGAGGCCCGGCCCCAGCAGATGATCTTCCATCACTGCGTGATAGCCGAAGATCACCACCACGGGCGCGGCGAGCATCACCAGCGCGAGCGCGACGAAACGGTTGGCAAGCAGGAACAATCCACTCAACGTGTAGACCACACCCAGCGCGGGAAAGATGTAGCCGCTGCCGGCGAGGCCTTGCATGAGCGCCTGCGACTGCGGCGTCACCGGTGCAGGTGGCTGCCAGAAGTGCAGCAGGTCGTTGAGACCGGCGAACACGAACCATGCACCGAAGATGAGGCGAAGGGCGATCAGCAGCCAGTGAAAAACCGGTTTCATGCAGGGGTCCTCGAAGACGGAAGGCCCTGCATGATCGGGAGGCAGTCGATGCCCTTGTATTCCCCGTATCGCCTAGGCCCAACCGTCTAGGACAGAGGTTGGGCCGTGCGCGGGCCGGTATTACGCCTTGGCGGCCGGCCGGCCGGGACGGCGACGCTTGCGGTTGCCTTCGGCGGGCCGCTCGCTGCTCTTCCCAAACCCATTGTTGTTGTGCGGGCGGTGCGAACCCTGGGGACGCGCCTGGCGGGGCTGGCGTTGACCCTGGACCGGCTTCGGTGCGGCAGCGTCGGTACGCAGCGGGTGCGACGGCTCGAAGCCGGGCACTTCGCTGACCGCGATGTCCTGCTTGAGCAGCTTGCGGATGTCGCGCAGCAGGCCGGCTTCCTCATGGCTCACCAGCGATACGGCCATGCCGTCGGCGCCGGCGCGGCCGGTGCGGCCGATGCGGTGCACGTAGTCTTCGGCAACCATCGGCAGATCGAAGTTGATCACGATCGGCAGCTGGTCGATGTCGATGCCGCGCGCGGCGATATCGGTCGCCACCAGCACGGTGATGCGGCCGGTCTTGAAGTCGCTGAGCGCACGGGTGCGCGCATTCTGGCTCTTGTTGCCGTGGATGGCGGCGGCGCGCAGGCCGGCCATTTCCAGCTGCTTCACCAGCTTGTCGGCGCCATGCTTGGTGCGGCTGAACACCAGCGTCTGGCGGCGGCTGTCCTGCGCCAGCACGTGCAGCAGCAGGTCGCGCTTCTTGGCGGCATCGACCGGATGCACGTGGTGCGTGACCGTGGTGGCCACCGAGTTGACCGGGGTCACCGACACTTCGCGCGGCTGATGCATGAACTGCATCGCCAGCGCCTTGATCGGCGGTGCGAAGGTGGCCGAGAACAGCAGCGTCTGGCGCTGGCGCGGCACGGCGGACAGGATGCGCTTGAGCGCCGGCAGGAAGCCCATGTCGAGCATGCGGTCGGCTTCGTCCAGGATCAGCACTTCGACGCCCGAAAGATCGACCGAGCGCTGCTGCATGTGGTCGATCAGGCGACCGGGCGTGGCGATCACGATATCGACGCCGCGACGCAGCGCCTGCATCTGCGGGCCCATGCTGACGCCACCGAAGATGGTGGTGCTGCTGACGCGCATGTGCTTGCCGTAGTCGCGCAGGTTGTCATGCACCTGGGCGGCCAGCTCGCGGGTCGGGGTCAGCACCAGCGCGCGCGGACGACGCGTCTGGGTGGCACCGGCGGTGGAAAGGTGCTGCAGCAGCGGCAGCGCGAAGGCGGCGGTCTTGCCGGTACCGGTCTGTGCGGCGGCCAGCAGGTCACCGCCCTCCAGCACGACGGGGATGGCGGCCGCCTGGATCGGGGTGGGTTCGGCGTAGCCCTGTTCGGCAAGCGCACGCAGCAACGCGGGCGCAAGGCCCAGCGATTCGAAAGACATGGAAGCTCCAGAGCAACTCGGAGCGTTCTAACGAACCGTGTTGCAGTATTCAAAAGGGGGAGGGAGGCGATGGCCTCCCGCCAAGTATAGCCGAAAAACGCCGCGCCCGGAGGCGGGCGCCTGAACAAGGGGCGACTTTGGGCGCCAGAGGCCGTGTTTTACCCGCTCAGGCGGGCTTTTCCCCCACGATCAGGTAGCAGTCGAAAGGCGTGCGGCCATGCAGCGAGCGAATGCTGACGCGCAGGCCTGCGGCCTGCAGTTGCCCGCGCAACTCGTCGGCGCTGGGGTAGTACTGGGCGCCGACACGCATCCAGCCGCTGGTGCTCAGGAAGAACTCCGAGACGCGCGTGGCCGCGTAGCGCCAGCTGCGCTCGCGCAGCACGTTGCGCACGATCAGCATGCCACCCGGCGCGAGATGGGCCGCGGCATTCGCCAGCAGTTCGCGCTGCCGCTCGGCGTTTAGGTAGTGCAGGACGTCGAGGATGGCGACATGCCCGCGCATCGGATACGTGGTGGCGCCGTCGGCAAGGCGCAACGGCAGGACGGTCTCCAGCCCGGCCAGGCGCATGGCGCGCCGCCCCGCGTCGATCTTGCGCGCGTCGTGGTCGATGCCCAGGTACTGCGGCAGTACGCCGAGTGCATGCAGGTACTGCCCGAGCAGGCCAATGCCGCAGCCGATGTCCAGCAAGGGCATCGGGCGCAGCGCCATCAGGTCGGCGACGGCGGCGTAGGCGGGGTCGGTGGCCAGCTTGCCCTGGACGTAGCGGCGCTGGAACCAGTGATCGTACGACTCGGCGATGCGATAAAGGGCAGTGGCATCCATGGCGGGCATGTCAGCCGACTCCGTGACTGCGTGGCGTGAAGGGAGTCTGCGCTGGCGCCGCGTCGTGCGCCACTCCCCGCGGGGCGCTCTTGCGCGGCGACGGCCATGATGGTTCGCTTGGCGCCCTGTGTGCCGCCGGGGCGCGCACGACCACGACGGAGCCACTGATGTCGCCGTTCGCACCTCTGCGCGAGTTGAACACCACCCAGCGTCACACCGTGCTGGCCAGTTTCCTGGGCTGGACGCTGGATGCCTTCGACTACTTCCTGCTCACCTTCGTGATCGTGAGCGTGGCGCAGGAGTTCCACGTCGGCAAGGAACACGTCACCTATGGCCTCTTCCTCACCCTCGCCGCGCGCCCGCTGGGTGCGCTGCTGTTCGGGCGCCTGGCCGACCGCTACGGGCGGCGCCCGATCCTGATGCTGGACGTGATCCTGTTCTCGCTGTTCGAGCTGGCCACGGCGTTCGCCCAGTCGCTCACGGCCTTGCTGGTGCTGCGCTTCCTGTTCGGCGTGGCGATGGGCGGCGAATGGGGCATCGGCGCGTCGCTGGCCATGGAGTCGATTCCGGCGAAGGCGCGTGGCGTCGTATCCGGCCTGCTGCAGAGCGGTTATCCGGTCGGCTTCTTCCTGGGCGCCCTGGTGAACTGGCTGCTGGTGGACCACATCGGCTGGCGGGGCCTGTTCGTGGTCGGCGCGGCGCCGGCCCTGCTGGTGCTGTACATCCGTCGCACCGTGCCCGAATCGGAGGTGTGGCAGCAGGGACAGGCCACGCAGCCCCGGCGCAGCCTGCTCGAGTCGATGCGAGGCCACTGGAAGCTCGCCATCTACCTGATGCTCCTGATGATGGCGTTCAACATGTTCAGCCACGGCTCGCAGGACCTGTACCACACGTTCGAGGAGGAGGGCCTGCACCTGCCGACCGGTTCCGGTGTCGCCTTCATGCTGGTGGCGATGCTCAACCTCGGCGCCCTGGTGGGCGGCCTGTTCTTCGGCGCGCTGTCCGAGCGGATCGGGCGGCGGCGGGCGATCATCCTGGCGGCGCTGCTGGCCATCCCGGTCGTCCCGCTGTGGATGTACGGGGGCTCGCTGCCGCTGCTGGCACTGGGCGCCTTCCTGATCCAGGTGATGGTGCAGGGGGCCTGGGGCGTGGTGCCGACTCACCTGAACGAGCTGGCCCCGGAGGGCATGCGTGGCACCTTGCCCGGTTTTGCCTACCAGACCGGCAACCTGCTGGCGGCGGTGACGGCGAACGCCCAGCTGTGGATCGCGGGGCGGCACGGCGGGGACCTGGCCTTTGCGATGTCCACCTGGATCGCCGGCGTGGCCGTACTGCTGGCCGTGCTGGCCTGGCTCGGCCCCGAGGCGCGTGGGGTGCGCTTCGGCCAGCCACGCCCGGAAACGGGCGGCTAGGCGGCCGGGCTGCTAGAATCCGGGGTTTGCATTACTCACGAGACACGCAATGAAGGCTGGCAAGGACAAAGTCATCTCGCTCCACTACACGCTGACCGTGGACGGTGAAAAGGTCGAGAGCTCGCTCGATCGCAACGAACCGCTGTGGATCCTGCTGGGCCATGGCCAGCTGATCCCGGGCCTGGAAAAGGCCCTGGAAGGTCGCGAGGCCGGCGAGAACCTGCAGGCTGAAATCGCCCCGACCGAAGGCTATGGCGAGCGCCAGGAAGGCTTGACCCAGCGCGTGCCGAAGAAGTACTTCCAGCAGGCGGCCAAGCTGAAGCCGGGCATGACCACGGTGCTGGCGCTGAAGGAAGGCGGCCACCGCGTGGTGGTGGTGCAGAAGGTGGGCATGTCCACGGTCGACGTGGACCTGAACCATCCGATGGCCGGCAAGACGCTGAACTTCGACGTGACCGTCAATGAAGTGCGCGACGGCACCGAGGAAGAAGTCCAGCACGGTCATGCGCATCCGCCGGGTGCCGAGGCGCATTGATGGCAGGTCGCTCCGCTCTCATTGATTGAGGGCGGGGCAGGCGTGGCCTGCCGCGGGAAAGCGTCGGGCCACGCCTAACGTCTTGACCTGTGGGAGCGCACCCTGTGCGCGAGGCCTTTCGCGCCGGTCGTCATGTTCTTGGTTGTAGTGAGAGGCTGGGTATGCCTCCGGTAGCCCCTCTCCCGTCTGGGTGCCGCCTACGACCAGAGGGAGTCCCTGTGGGGCGCGGCGGGCGTGTCGGTCCCCTGCCGGCGGCGCGAAGCTAGTCCTCGTGGGACGCTCGAGTCACTTTTCGTTTGCTGGCCCGCGCACGCGCAGGAGCGCGTGCGACCGCCTCCGCCTATGGCGCGCGGCTACACCGCAACGCGTCGATGCGGTGAGGACTTAAGGCAGCTTCGTTGTTCGCCGCGGTCTTTTCATTTCTTCGCTCCTTCAGAGGAGGGCTGCGGCATGGCCACCCTCATGGCGGCATTGCCGCCTTCGCGGCGATGAGGGGCTGGGTGCTCGCGATCACCATGCCTGTGTCGCGTGTCGTTTCGCATCTGCACGCGGCGCTCGCAAGCCCGCGTTCAATATCGATGCAAAAGGTCAAATCGAGCAAAAAACAACGGCGCCTCTCGGCGCCGTTGCTCAATGCATGCCGCAAGTCACTTACACCAGCGTGATCTGCACATCCACGTTGCCGCGCGTCGCATGCGAGTACGGGCAGATGTCGCTATGCGCGGTGTCCACCAGCTCCTGCGCCACGGCGCGGTCGAGGCCGGGCAGGCTCACGTCCAGCTTCACGGCGATGCCGAAGCCGGTCGGTTCGCGCGGGCCGATGCCCACGTGCGCGGTCACCGAGGCGTCCTTCAGTACTACACCCTTCTGGCGCGCCACGAAACGCACCGCACCTTCGAAACAGGCGGCGTAGCCGGCCGCGAACAGCTGTTCCGGGTTGCTGCCGGCGCCGCCCGGGCCACCGAGGCCCTTGGGCACGACCAGCTGCAGGTCGAGCACGCCGTCGTCGCTCTTGGCATGGCCTTCGCGGCCGCCGGTCACGGTGGCGGTGGCGGTGTAGAGAATCTTGCTGATGTTCATGGGGTCAGTCCTCGGTGGGGGATAGTTGGAGTTGCCGGGTCAGTCGCTTCAGTTCATCGCGCAGGGTCTGCATCTGCTCGGGAGTGAGCTGCAGGCGCTGCGCCATGCATTTGGGTACGTCGCTGGCCTGCTCGCGCAGGGCCAGGCCGGTGGCGGTGAGGCGGATGTCCACTTCGCGCTCGTCCTCGGTGCGGCGCTGGCGATCCACCAGGCCGGCCGCCTGCAGCCGCTTCAGCAGCGGCGTGAGCGTTCCCGAATCCAGCTGCAGGCGCTGCCCCAGTTCACGCACGGTCAGGCCGTCCTGCTCCCACAGCACCAGCATCACCAGGTATTGCGGGTAGGTCAGCCCCAGCGGATCCAGCAGCGGCCGGTACAGGCCGGTGACGGAGCGGGAGGCGGCATACAGCGCAAAGCACAGTTGCTGGTCCAGCAGCAGGTGGTCGGGGGTGGGCTTCCGATTCATGGGGCTGATCTTATGTGCAAAATTAAATTGTGTACAATTAAATTTTTCGATGGTGCCGATAGGCCAGGCCTAAGGCCGGGTCCCGGGGCGGAGCGGGGAGGTTAGTCGAGCAGCCGTTTGCCGAAGGCGAAATGATCGCGCCAATACGGCCCGTCGATATCGTCCAGGCGCACCGTGCCGCCGCTGTTGGGGGCATGCACGAAGCGGCCCTTGCCCACGTAGACGCCAACGTGGCTGATGCCACTGTTGCCGCCGAAGAACACCAGGTCGCCACTTACCAGGTCGGTCATGCGCCGCACGCTCTGGCCGTTCAACTCCGACATTGCGCGCGAGCTGTGCGGCAGGGTCAGGCCCGCGGCGTTGCGGTAGATGTAGTCGACCAGGCCGCTGCAGTCGAAGCCGCCATCGGGCGTGTTGCCGCCCCAGCGATACGGGGTGCCGACCAGGGCGATGGCACGGAACAGCACATCGTTCGCCGTGCCGGCATTGCCCTCCGGGGCACGCGCAGGAAGGTTGGCAAGGGCCGACTGGGATTCCCGCGATGCGGGCTTGCGCGGTCCGCTGGCGCAGGCGGCCAGCAGCAGGAGGGCGGTAGCCAGCAGCAGGAGACGGACCACTCGCCACGGCGCGGGCGCTGGGGTAGAGGCGTCGTGGTCCGGATACATCGGGCATCCCTTCTGCGTGGATTGCCCGTGAGACTAACAAATCAATTAGTTATCTTAAAGAGTGCACACTTTGCGCGAACTGGTCTCGTCTCAGGGTGAGTCGGGCTGGGTGGGCCGGTCCACGGTGAGATTGCGCTGGTCGAGCAGGCGTCCCTCCCGGTCCTTGGACGAAATCCTGTATTCGCCCGGGCGGAGGTAAAGCGAGTTGATGCTGCCGTCGGTAAGGAATACGTAGCGGTCCGCGGGCACGGCGTCGTCGCTTTCGTGCGCGTAGCGCGCTTCCACCACGCAGGGCAGCTGCCGCCGGCACATGTCGGCGGAAGCGACGCGGGTGACACGGGCGCCGCCCAGGCTCAGCCAGTGCGGTCGTCGCTGGTGGCCGGAAGGGGGCAGGATGACGTCGACGTCGTGGCGGTCGGGGTCCGAGGCCCAGACGCTGCCGTTCTGCCGGCTGACCAGTACCGAGGGCCCCTTGACCGGGAACTGCGCGTAGAGCCGCTTGTACGGATCGGTGTCCGGCATGGGGCCGATGTCGCGCCAGCGGGTCTGGTCGATCGTCAGCGGCTCGAAGCCGGTCAGCTGCTTCAGCTGCATCGCCATCGGCTTGATCGTGCCGCCCAGGTTGCCCGGCGCCTTGTCGATGTGGGCGTAGCCCGCGTGGACGAACAGGCGCGCCTTGGGATCCTGGGCGAAGACCTGGCGATAGAGCAGGTTCGCCTGGCCCGCCTCGCGATCGGCCAACGCGTCGGCTTCCGATTCGTAGGCCACGACATGAAAGCCCAGCTTGATCGCCTGGCGGATGATGTCGCCGTAGAGAGGCTCATGCAGGTACTGGCTGCCGGAACTGTCGAGCGGGTAGCCGCGCTTCATCAGCTCCTTGTCGGTGTTGACCAGCGCTTCCGCGGCGAAGTACGAAAAGCCCTCGGCGCGAAGCTTGGGCAGCAGGGCCAGCGTCAGCTCGCGCGTATGGGCGTCGTGGTGCGCCTCGTTGATCATCACGATGCGACGGTCGGTCGACAGCTTGGCGATCTGGTCGACGGCGTCCACCGCCTGCCAGTCGGTCGCCACCGGCAGCGTCACCGGCGTCTGCACGCGGTTGTCGAACGGAAAATCGTAGACCGCCTCGTCGTACAGCCCGAGCTCGTCTTCCACCGACGCCAGCAGCTGCTGGTCGATCAGGCGGTCTTCCTTGGTGAGCTGGGGCATGACCTCCTTGAGGTACATGTAACGCGCCAGGTCCGTCTTGATGTGCGCCGTCTCCGCAAACAGGTCGCGCGAAACGGCCGTGCCGGACGAGGCGGTGGCGGGTCGCGCCTGCGGTTCCTGCTGTTGCCCTCGGGCGGCGGCGGGGAACGTCGTGGACGTTGCGGCGCATCCGATCAGGGCGATCATCGCGCGCGCCACGAGCTTCATCCTGCTGGCCTTCACATCAGACGTTTCCATCGCTCTGATCCCAGGGGCAAGTGGTCGGTGAATTGCGAGGCTAGAATAGCTTCATGGATGCTTCACGCAGTGATGTGCTGATTCTTGGCGGCGGCGTTATCGGCCTGGCCTGTGCGTTCTACCTGCTGAAGTCCGGAGCTACCGTGCGCGTTCTGGAGCAGGGTACCCCGGGTTGCGGCAGTTCGCACGGCAATTGTGGAACGATCACCCCCAGTCACGCCGCCCCGCTGGCCATGCCCGGCATGCTCGGCGTCGCCTTGCGTTCGATGCTTCGCGCCGACGCCCCGCTCTACCTCAACCCCCGCTTCGATGGTCCCCGCCTGCGCTGGCTGCTGGGCTTTGCCCGCCACTGCAACTGGCGCGACTTCGAGCACGCCGCCCGGGCGCGCTCGGCCATCCTGCAGCGCTCGCGCGGCCTGCTGGGTTCGCTGGTGCGCGACGAGCGACTGGATTGTGAATTCGGCGAGGAAGGCGAGCTGTACGTCTACCGCACGCAGCGGGCGCTTCAGGCCGACGACAGCCATCACGCGCAGGTGCTGGAGCGCCTGGGCGTCGAGGTGCAACGCCTGCGCGGCGACGAGGTGGAGGCGCGCGAACCGGCGCTGAAGCCCGGTGTGGCGGGTGGCCTGTTCCATCCCGGCGATGCGCGCCTGCGTCCGGACCGCTACGCGGCCGAACTGGCCCGGCGCGTCGTCGAGCTCGGCGGCTCGATCGAGATGGGTGCACGCATCGACGATTTCGGCATGCAGGACGGGCGCATCGACCACGTGCGCACCACCCGTGGCGTGTTCCATGGCGACCGCGTCGTGATGGCGCTGGGTGCATGGTCGCCGCTGCTTGGCCGCATGCTCGGCCTGCGCTTGCCGATGCAGCCGGGCAAGGGCTATTCGCTCACCTACACGCGCCCTGCGCGGGTGCCGCGACACGCATTGGTGTTGCGCGAGGCGGCCGTGTGCGTCACCACCTGGGAGACCGGCTATCGACTGGGCAGCACCATGGAGTTCTCCGGCTACGTCGAAGGCCTCAACCGCACCCGCCTGGATGCCCTGCGCCGCGGTGCGGCCGAAGGCCTGCACGAACCGGAAGGGCCGGAGCTGCTGGAGGAGTGGTGGGGCTGGCGGCCCATGAGCATGGACGAGGTGCCGATCATCGGCCCGAGCTCGCGCTGGTCCAACCTGATGCTGGCCACGGCGCACGGCATGCTGGGAGTGAGCATGTCGGCGGCGACGGGCGAACTGGTCGCCGCCCTGATGCACGGCGGCACGCCGCCGATCGACCCCGTGCCTTACGCACCCGCCCGCTTCGGCGTGTGATCTTTACGCCACCTGCTCGTTTGCCCGCTTAGGGTGGCGCCTGAACAGGAGATTCCGATGGCCGATAGCTTCGACCTCATCGTGCTGGGCGGCGGTTCCGGTGGACTGGCGGCAGCCTTTCGCGCGGCACGCCACGGTGCCCGCGTGGCCTTGCTGGAGCCCGGCGCGCTGGGCGGCACCTGCGTCCACGTCGGTTGCGTGCCGAAGAAGGCGTTGTGGTACGCGGCACAGCTGGCGCAGGAGCAGCAGTTGGCGCGCGACTACGGCTTCGCCTTGCAGCCAGGTCCGCTCGACTGGGAGCACTTTCGGCAACTGCGCCAGCACTACATCGACGGCATCCGCCAGCGCTATGCATCGCGCCTGGCGGAGGCCGGCATCCAGGTGTTCGCAGAAACCGGTCGCTTCGTCTCGCCTGGCACGGTGGCCACCTCCAGCGGCGGAGAGCTGTGCGCGACGCAGATCCTCATCGCCACCGGCGGCAGGCCGCGTCGGCTGGACATTCCCGGCTTCGAGCTCGGGCTGGTATCCGATGACATCTTCGCCCTGCGCCATCTGCCGCGTCGCATCGCGGTCATCGGCGGCGGCTACATCGCCGTGGAATTCGCCGGCATGCTGCGCGCGCTCGGCAGCGACGTGACCCTGCACGTGCGCCATCGCATGCTGACCGACTTCGACGCCGAGCTGGTCGATGCGCTGGGTGAACGCCTGCGCGAACAGGGCATCACGTTCACCGGCCAGGTGCAGGTCTCGGGCCTGCATCGCGAAGGCGACGACATCGTGATCGACGACGAGGTGAATGGACCTTGCGGTCCCTATGACGCGGTGCTGTGGGCGGTGGGCCGCGTCCCCAACAGCGATCGCCTGGACCTCGACGCGGCCGGCGTGCACGTGGACGAGGACGGGCATGTCGTCACCGACGCCTGGCAGGCCACCAACGTCCCTGGCGTCAGCGCGGTGGGCGATGTCACCGAGCGCCCCGAGCTGACACCCGTGGCGGTGGCGGCGGGTCGGCGTCTCGCCGATCGCCTGTTCGGTCAGCAGCCGGACAGCCGCCTCGACTACGAGAACATCCCCACCGTGGTGTTCGCCGAGCCGCCGCTGGCCATGGTCGGCATGACCGAAGCGCAGGCGCGGGAATTCCACGGCGAGCAGGTGCGCGTCTACCGCAGCCGTTTCACGCCGCTGCAGTTCGCGGTGGCGGGGCGCACGTTCCCCAGCCTGATGAAGATCCTCTGCGTAGGCGAGGACGAGCGCGTGGTCGGCATCCACGTGCTTGGCCCGGGCGCGGACGAGATGCTGCAGGGTTTCGCCGTGGCAATGAAGATGGGCTTGCGCAAACGCGACCTGGACGCGACGGTGGCGATCCACCCCAGTTCCGCCGAGGAGCTGGTGCTGATGAGCTAGCGGCGCCGCATGCCGGGGCTTTGCCGGCCACGCTAAACTCGCCGCATGACCAGCACGTTCACTCTCGATCGCGGCACCGCGCCGCTGCTCATCAGCCTGCCGCACGACGGCAGCCACATTCCCGAAGCGATCGCCGCGCGCATGCATCCGCGGGCGCGGCGCGCGCCGGATACCGACTGGCACGTCGGTCGCCTCTACGAACCCCTGGCCAGGGAGCTGGGCGCCAGCCTGCTGCGGCCCCGCCTGTCGCGCTACGTGGTCGATCTCAACCGCCCGGCCGATGGCCACGCCCTGTATCCGGGGCGCAGGGAAACCGGGCTGGTGTCCACGGTGGGCTTCGACGGCGAACCGCTTTACCTCGAGGGCGAGGAGCCGACGGCGGAGGAAATCCAACGCCGGGTAAACGACTGCTGGCAGCCGTACCACCAGGCGCTTTCGCAAGAACTTGAACGCCTGCTGGCGCAACACGGGCGCGTCGTGCTGTGGGAAGGCCATTCCATCCGCAGCCGCGTGCCCATGCTGTTCGAGGGCCAGCTGCCGGACTTCAACCTCGGCACCGCCGATGGTGCGAGCTGTGCCCCGGACCTGCAGGAACGGTTGCAGGCCGTGCTGGAAAGCCAGTCGCGATACAGCCATGTGGTCAACGGGCGCTTCAAGGGCGGCTACATCACCCGCGAATATGGACGTCCGCAGGCCCGCATGCAGGCGGTGCAACTGGAGCTGGCGCAGCTCAATTACATGGACGAAGACAGCTTCGCGTATGACCCGGACAAGGCGGCGCCGCTGCAGGCATTGATCCGGCAACTGCTCCGCCAGTGCGTGTGAGGCGCAAGAAGCTTCGCTCCTCGTTAGGTGCTTGCAATGTCAAGCCGCGGAAGATGGAAATCGCACGCTAACCCGGCAAAAACCGGGTTCAAGGCCGCCGCAAAACGTGCCATCGTGTAGCCGTCGCGCCACCCGCGTCGCCGGGTTCCGGCCGGGTCCGCGGCACATGACGTTCGAGGTTCTGCACCATGCGTAAGTTCGCGATCGTTTCCCTGCTCGTGGCGGGTTTTGCACTCTGCGGTTCTGTGATGGCTCAGGACGCTGCCCCGCAGGCGGCGCCCGCGACCAAGACGGCTGCGTCGGCCCAGCCGGCCCATTCGTCGTCGCATCATCACAAGAAGAAATCCGAGCAGTCCGGCCAGTCGGGCGGCAGCAGCCACAAGGGCAAGTCGGCCAAGAAGTCGGCCAAGTCCACCTTGCCTGCCACCACCGCCAGCCACTGAGCCTGGATGTGCTTCAGACAAAAACCCCGGCGGAAGCCGGGGTTTTTGTTTGCCTGGTGGCCGGCGTCAGCCCTGGGACAAGGACGCGACGCACTTCAGCTCGATCGCGATGGGCGTGGGCAAGGCGGTAATGCCCAGGGTGGTACGGCAGGCGTCCACGCCGGCGAAGTACTCCGCATACAGCCGGTTGTAGGCGGGGAAGTCGCGCGCCATGTCGGTGAGGTACACGGTGACGTCCACCAGGTCCTCCCAGCGCGCACCGCTGGCTTCGAGCACGGCGCGCACGTTGGCGAATACCTGGCGGCATTGCGCCTCGATGTCGTATGCCACCAGCGTGCCCTGGGCGTCGTGGACGTTGCCGGGAATCGCGTTGTCGTGGGGCTGGCGCGGACCTACGCCGGACAGGAACAGCAGGTCGCCGACGCGTCGCGCGTGCGGATAGGCGCCGACCGGTGCCGGGGCCTTGCTGGTCCGTACGATTCCGTTCACCGGTTGAATTCCGGGATCGTGCCCAGGCGCTGCAATGCGTGCTCGTAGGCTGGCTTCAGGTCGCCGCGCGCGCTGACGTGCATGCCCAGGTCATTCACGTGGCCATCGAACAGGCTGTAGCACCACGCGTGCACGGACAGCTTCTGGCCGCGCTCCCACGCGTCCATCACCATGGTGGTGTGGCACACGTTGACCACCTGTTCCATCGCGTTGAGTTCGCACAGGCGCGCATTGCGCAGGTTCATCATGTCGATGGAGGTGAGCAGGGGCGAATGCTTCTGCGCGACGTCGGCCACGTGGCGCAGCCAGTTGTCGACCAGGCCGAGCCGGCGGTCGTCCAGCACGGCCTGCACGCCGCCGCAGCCGTAGTGGCCGACCACGATGATGTGCTCGACCTTCAGCACGTCGACCGCGAACTGGATGGTGCTCAGGCAGTTGAGGTCGGTGTGCGACACCACGTTGGCGACATTGCGCTGGACGAAGATGTCGCCGGGCGGCAGGTCCACGATCTGGGTCGCCGGCACGCGCGAATCGGAGCAGCCGATCCACAGGTACTTCGGCGCCTGCTGTTGCGCCAGGCGTTCGAAGAAGCGGGGATCCTGGGCGCGAACGGCGGAGGACCAGGCGCGATTGCTTTCGAGCAGGTTATGGAGGGGACTTTTCACGGCGGTCTTCTCAATAGCGAATGCAGATGTTTTTTGGCTCGGTGAAGAAGCGCAGCGCTTCCGTGCCGCCTTCGCGGCCGAGCCCGGATTGCTTCGTGCCGCCAAACGGCGTGCGCAGGTCGCGCAACAGCCAGCAGTTGATCCACACGATGCCGAAGTCCAGTTGCCCGCCGAAGCGGTGCGCGCGCGACAGGTCGCGCGTCCATACCGACGCGGCGAGGCCGTAGCCGGTGCCGTTGGCGATGGCCAGCGCCTCGGCCTCGTCGTCGAACGGAATCAGGCTCACCACCGGGCCGAAGATCTCGTGCTGGTTGGTGGCGGCGTCGCTGCCCAGGCCTTCGATGACGGTCGGCGCGACGAACCAGCCCTGTGCGCAGCGTCCCGGCATCTGCACGGCATCGCCGCCACAGAGTACCTGGCCGCCTTCCTGGCGCGCGGTATCGATGCAGCCCATCACCTTGTCGAAATGTTCGCGCGACACGAGCGCGCCCAGGTCGCTGCCCGGCTCGGCCGGGTCGCCCACGCGCAAGGCCTTCACCCGGGCCAGGTAGCGCTCGCGGAACACGTCGTAGATCGAGCGCTGCACCAGCAGGCGCGAGCCGCACAGGCAGATCTCGCCCTGGTTGGCGAAGCCCGAGCGCACGATGGTGTCGAGGTTGGCGTTGCTGAGGTCGGCGTCCTCGAACACCACGGCGGGATTCTTGCCGCCCAGTTCCAGCGAGACCTTCTTGAAGTGCGGCGCGGCGGCGGCGGCGATCTGGGCGCCGGTGCGGGTGCTGCCGGTGAACGACACTGCCTTCACCGCCGGATGCTCCACGATGGCCTGGCCCACGCTGGGGCCGCGGCCCTGCACGATATTGAGCACGCCCGGCGGCAAGCCGGCCTCGATGCTCAGTTCGCCCAGCAGGGCGGCGGTACAGGGCGTGATCTCCGACGGCTTGGCCACCACGGTATTGCCGGCGGCCAGGGCGGGGGCGATCTTCCAGGTGAACAGGTACAGCGGCAGGTTCCACGGGCTGATGCAGCCGGCCACGCCCAGCGGCTGGCGCAGCGTGTAGTTGATCGCACCCGTTTCCATGGCATGCGATTCGCTGCTCCACGCCACGATGCCCGCCGCGAAGTGGCGGAGATTGGCGATGGCACGGGGAATGTCCAGGTTGCGCGCCTGCGCCAGCGGCTTGCCGCTGTCGCGCGATTCCAGTGCCACGAACTCCTCGAGCCTGGCCTCGATGCGATCGGCCAGCGCGTTGAGCAGGCTGGCGCGCCGTTCCGCCGGCGTCGCGGCCCAGGCGGGCGCGGCGCGGCGGGCCGCGTCGACCGCATCGGCCACGTCTTCGGAAGAGGAATCGGGACAGTGTGCGAAGACCTGGCCGGTGGCCGGTTCGAACACGTCCAGCCAGCGATCGTGTCGCGGCGCCTGCAGGCGACCGTCGATCAGGTTGGCGAGGCGCAGGGTTGGCATCGGTGCAAGCTTAAGGCCTGGGGCCCTTATTTGCACCGGACGCATGCGTATGCCGGACCGGGGTCCGGCCACGCTCAGGCCAGGGTTCGCGTGCGTCCGCCGTCGACCGCGATGCTCACGCCGTTCACGTAAGCGGCCGCCGGCGTGCACAGGAAGGCGATGACCGCCGCCACTTCCGACGCTTCGCCGAAGCGACGCGCCGGCACGGAGGCCAGGATGCCCTGGGCGATCTCGTCTCCCGTGCGGCCACTGGTGCTGGCCTGTGCCGAGAGCAGGCTGTCCAGTCGCGAGGTGCGGGTGTAGCCGGGCAGCACGTTGTTGACGGTGATGCCGTCGGCGGCCAGCTCGCTGGACAGCGTCTTTGCCCACGCGGCCACGGCGGCGCGCACGGTGTTGGAGACGCCGAGCCCCGCGATGGGCTCCTTCACCGACGTGGAAATCACGTTGACGATGCGGCCATAGCTGCTGGCGCGCATGCCCGGCAGCAGCGCCTGCAACAGCGTCTGCCCGGCCAGCAGGTGCTGGCGGAAGGCGGCCTCATAGGCGCCCACCTCCGCGGCATGCGCGGGGCCGCCCGGCGGGCCGCCGGTGTTGTTGATCAGGATCTGGATCGGGCCGGGGGCGACGATGTCGGCCAGCGCGGTGCGCAGGTTGTCGGTTTGCGACATGTCCACCGCGAACCAGCGATGCTGCTGGCCATGCTTGCGGGGCAGTTCGTCGGCGACGGCCTTGAGCGCGTCCGCGTTGCGCGCCAGCACGGTGACGCTGGCGCCCAGTTCGGCCAGCTCGATGGCACTTGCGCGGCCAATGCCCTGTGAGGCGCCGCAGACAAGGGCGTGACGTCCGCTCAGGTCCAGCTGCATGGGAGAGGCTCCTTGCGGTGGAGGAAAACTAGCGTGCGTTGAGCTGGATGCCCAGCGCGCCGAACCAGCACAGCCATGCTGCCCACAGACTGTAACGCCAGGCATGGCGCCAGCGCGTGATGGCGTTGTCTTCCAGCGCAGGCAGTACCGGCGAGCGCAGCGCCAGCTGCAGGCGCATCCAGGTGCGCAGCAGGTTGGCGGGGCGGCCGTCCGCCTCGGCGATGATCTGCCATTCGCGCGGGTGGTGGCGGCGCAGCAACGAGGCCACGCGGTACTGCGACCCGAAGTGGAGCAGGAAGCAGGCGACGCCGGCCGTCAGTAGGGTGAGGTAGATCTCGATCATGCCGTGCCTGTCTTCAGTGGTGCGTCGGTGGCGCCGTGCTCAGCTGTTCGGCGAGCTGCCCTGTGCCGGCGTGTTGGTGGCGTCCGTTCCGTTGTTCTTCGGGGCCGCGGTGGCGGGCGCGGCGGTCTTGTTGCCGTCGCCGATCACCGGGAACGGAATCGAGTCGCGCAAGGTGTTCAGCACGCCGTCGCCCTGCGCGGCCTTGGCGCAGATCGCGTTGTCCACGGCACCCTGGTAGGTCTTGTCCATCAGGCCGACCCAGACCGTGCCGTCCGGGCCGTGCGGCACCTTGAAGGTGCCGGCGGCGGCCATCTTGACCGGTGCCTCGGCCGAGAACGCGGCCGGCGACTGCTCCCAGTAGGTGTTGCCGGCCTGCTGCTTGGCCGAGCTGTACAGCACCAGGTAGCGCGCACGCTTGTCGGTGACTTCGATGCTGCCGAACGCGCCGGTGGTCTCGTCGGTCCAGCCCATGTGCTCGCACAGGCCCACGTCCTGGGTGGCGATCGGCTGGAAGGCCTCGTCCAGCAGCACCACGGTGGGCGCGAACAGGTAGCTCGCGCGCAGCCAGCGGCCGTTCAATTCCGACTTGATGGCGACGCGGTACGGCAGCTGCGTTTCGCGCGGCAGGCTGAAGCTGAGGAAGTAGCTGTGCTCGCCGTTGAAGCTGACCACCGTGCTGCCCGGGCCGAGCACGAATTTCTTCGGCTGCCAGGGCAGGGTGTTCTGGAACGAGAAGTCGGCGAAGGTGCTGCAGCAGGGTGTCGCCTGCTGCAGGGCCTTGCGGGCTTGGTCGAGGCTGCCGCTCGCATTCTCCGGCGGCCGCAGGTTGGGCGGCACGAAGGTCTTCATGCTGTGGCATCCGGCCGCCAGGGCGGCGGAGACAGCGATGGCGGTGGCGGCGATCAGGCGATAGCGCATGGCATAACCGTAAATCAGAATTCGGCCGTCCCCGCCGCGCGAGGGTAGGGGATGGCATCGCGAATGTTGGACAAACCGCATACATACACCAGCAGGCGCTCGAAGCCGAGACCAAATCCGGCATGAGGGACGGTGCCGTAGCGACGCAGGTCACGGTACCAGCCATACGTGGCCGGATCGAGACCGAACTGGACCATGCGGCGGTCGAGGTAGTCCAGGCGCTCCTCGCGCTGGGCGCCACCGATGATCTCGCCGATGCCCGGGGCCAGCACGTCCATCGCGGCGACGGTCTTGCCGTCGTCGTTCAGGCGCATGTAGAAGGCCTTGATCTGCTCGGGATAGTTCATCACCACCACCGGGCGACCGACGTGCTTTTCCGCCAGGTAGCGCTCGTGCTCGGTCTGCAGGTCGATGCCCCAGGCGACCGGGAACTCGAACTTCTGCCCGGACTTCTTGAGGATCTCGATGGCGTCGGTGTAGTCGATGCGCTCGAACGGTTCGGCAATAAAGGCTTCCAGACGGCTGATCGCATCCGGCTGCACGCGCTCGGCGAAGAACGCCATGTCGTCCCCGCGCTCCTCCAGCACCGCCTTGAAGATCGCCTTGAGGAAGCCCTCGGCGCAGTCGGCGTTCGCGTTGAGGTCGGCGAACGCGATCTCCGGCTCCACCATCCAGAACTCGGCCAGGTGGCGCGCGGTGTTGGAGTTTTCGGCGCGGAAGGTCGGGCCGAAGGTGTACACCTTGCTCATCGCCAGGCAGTAGGCCTCGACGTTGAGCTGGCCGGACACGGTGAGGAAGGCTTCGCGGCCGAAGAAATCCTTGCGGAAGTCGATCTTGCCGTCCGGCGTGCGCGGCAGGTTGGCCAGGTCCAGGGTGGACAGGCGGAACATGTCGCCGGCGCCCTCGGCGTCGGAGGTGGTGATGATCGGCGTGTTGATCCAGAAGAAGCCCTGCTCGGTGAGCCAGCGGTGGATCGCCGTCATCATCGTGTGGCGGACGCGGGTCACGGCGCCGAACAGGTTGGTGCGCGGGCGCAGGTGGGCCACTTCGCGCAGGAACTCCATCGAGTGCTGCTTGGGCTGGATCGGATAGGTTTCCGGATCGTCCACGAAGCCGGTGACGGTCACGTCCGTGGCCTGGATCTCGAAGCTCTGGCCCTTGCCCTGGGAGGCGACCAGGGTGCCGGTGGCGATCACGCCGGCGCCGGCGGTGAGGTGCTTCACCTCGCTCTCGTAGTTGGACACCGCTTCGGTGACCACCACCTGGATTGGGTCGAAGCAGGAGCCGTCGCTGACATTCACGAAGGACAGGCCCGCCTTCGAGTCGCGCCGCGTGCGGACCCAGCCGCGCACGGTCACGGTGCTGCCGGCTTCGATGCTGCCGGAAAGAGCCTGCTTGACGCTAACCACCGCCATGGATTGAAACTCCTGCTGGGCGCCGCATATCGGACGCATAAGACGAATCTGGCATCATAATGGACGTATCGTTCAGGTAGCGACCCTGCGTGTCCGATTTCCGACCATCGAATCCCCTGGTAGTTGCACCGCCCATGACCATCACCATCACTCCCGCCGCCAGCGAGCGCATGCGTACCTTCCTTGCCGGGGCCCCCGGCGCCGCGGGCGTGCGGTTTGGCGTGAAGAAGACCGGATGCTCCGGTTTCGGTTACGTGGTGGACCTGGCCCAGCACGTGGGCGAGGGAGACGAGACGCTCAACGTCGACGGCGTTCCCCTGATCGTGGACGGCAAGAGCCTGCCCCTCATCGATGGCACCGTGATCGACTTTCAGCGCCAGGGCTTGAACGCCAGCTTCGTGTTCCACAACCCCAACGCCACCGGCGAGTGCGGTTGCGGCGAGAGCTTCACGGTCGGCTGAACCCCCGGGCCGGACCCGGCGCACCGCGCCGCGGTTGGGGCCAGGACGCGAGCGCTTGCCCCAAGCGCCTGAAATCCCTTACACTTCCGCTTCTGTCCATGCCCCACGGGCCTGGATGGAACCTTGCCTCACCGCACAGTGCGGGAGGCTGCCAGGCCCCAAAAGGGCCGCATCCACAAGGAGTTACCCACCGATGTCCCTGCGACATTACGAAGTCGTGTTCCTGGTCCACCCTGACCAGAGCGAGCAGGTCCCGGCCATGATCGAGCGCTACAAGGCGCTGATCGAGACCGACGGCGGCAAGATCCACCGCCTGGAAGACTGGGGCCGCCGCCAGCTGGCTTACCCGATCGTGAACCTGGCCAAGGCTCACTACGTCATGCTCAACATCGAAGTCAGCCAGAACGCGCTGAACGAGCTGGAGTCGGGCTTCCGCTTCAACGACGCCGTGCTGCGCCACCTCGTCATCAAGCGTGACGCTGCCGACACCGAGCAGTCCTTCATCCTGAAGTCCAAGGAAAAGGATGACGCCAAGTCCTCGCGTCGCCGCGACGACGAAGCCCGCGACGACAACGATCGCGACAGCGACGACTGATCAGGAGCCTAAGCCATGTCCAAGTTCTTCCGCCGCCGCAAGTTCTGCCGCTTCACCGCTGAAAAGGTGAAGGAGATCGACTACAAGGATCTCAACACGCTGCGCCAGTACGTCACCGAGAACGGCAAGATCGTTCCGTCGCGCATCACCGGCACCAAGGCCCGCTACCAGCGTCAGCTGGCGACCGCCATCAAGCGCGCCCGCTTCCTGGCCCTGCTGCCGTACACCGACAACCACGACGTCTAAGCAACGCCGTGCTTCCTCTCCCCAGAAGGGAGAGGAAGTGTCAAAGCAAAACCTTCGGACAACCGTCCACGGCTGCACCGGGCCACACCGGTGCTAACGAAAAGGAACGACCATGGAACTGATTCTTCTCGAGAAAGTCCGCAACCTCGGCAACCTGGGCGACAAGGTCAAGGTGAAGCCGGGTTACGGCCGCAACTACCTGCTGCCCCAGGGCAAGGCCGTGCCGGTCAACGCCGCCAACCTCGAAGCCTTCGAGAAGCGCCGCGCCGAGTACGAAGCCAAGGCTGCCTCGCAGCTGTCCGGCGCTGAAGGCCGCAAGGCCAAGCTGGAAGGCGTCTCGGTGACCCTCACCGTGAACGCCAGCCCGGAAGGCAAGCTGTACGGCTCGGTTGGCCCGCGCGAAATCGCCGAGGCCCTGCAGGCCGCTGGTCACGACGTGCACAAGAACGAAGTGATCCAGGGCGAAGGCCCGATCCGCCACACCGGCGAGTTCGAGGTCGTCGTTGCGCTGCACGCCGACGTGCAGACCCAGGTCAAGGTGACCGTGGTCGGCGAAAAGTAAGCCGATCCGTCGCTCGCAACACCCAGACGGGCGCCTCCGGGCGCCCGTTTGCTTTTGGTCTGGCGCATGGCGTTGTCCACCGCCTTATCCACAGATAAACACAGCTTTTCCACAGGGTTATTGTCTCGTCGCCTGAGATGGCGGCGCGTATGCTCTGTAGCCATTGCCATGCCGTCGGCACGTTGCCGCCGGTTCGCTCCGAGGAACCGCGATGTCCTTCGTTTCCGACCGCTCCGACGAATCCGGGCGCCGCCGTCGCCCCGAGCGCAAGACTTCGCCGGCGATCGATGCGCTGCGCGTGCCGCCGCATTCGATCGACGCTGAGCAGGCCGTATTGGGCGGCCTGATGCTCTCGCCCGATTCGCTGGACAAGGTGGCCGACCGCCTGAGCGAACAGGACTTCTACCGCAAGGACCATCGCCTGATCTGGCGCGCGATCACCGAGCTGGCGGGCAAGGGCATGCCGTGCGACGCGGTGACCCTGGGTGACTGGTTCGAAGCCAACGGCCTGGCGGATATGGTGGGCGGTGCCGCCTACCTGATCGAGCTGGCCAACACCACGCCAAGCGCCGCGAACATCGCCGCCTACGCGGAAATCGTGCGCGAGAAGTCGGTGCTGCGCCAGCTGATCGATGCCGGCGTGGGTATCACCGAGGACGGCTACCAGCCCGAAGGCATGGGCGTGCAGGAAGTGCTGGAACGCGCCGAGCAGGCCGTGTTCAAGATCGCCGAGTCGGGCGCCCGTGGCAAGAAGGACACGGTGTCCATGCGCGAGGCGGTGAAGGATGCCTTCCGCATCCTCTCCGAGCGTTTCGAGAACAAGGGCCAGCTCACCGGCGTGTCCACCGGCTTTTCCGACCTGGACGAGCTCACCTCGGGCCTGCAGCCTTCCGACCTGATCATCGTCGCGGCGCGCCCTTCGATGGGCAAGACCGCGTTCTCGGTGAACATGGCCGAAGCGGTGGCGATGCGCGGCAAGAAGGCGGTCGCGATCTTCTCGATGGAAATGTCGGCCTCGCAGCTGGCCTTCCGCATGATTTCCTCGGTGGGTCGCATCCATGCGCAGCACCTGCGCAATGGCGATCTCGCCGAAGAAGACTGGCCGCGCGTCACCAACGCCATCGCGCTGCTGTCCGAAGCCAAGATCTTCATCGATGACACGCCGGGCCTGTCGCCGGTGGAAATGCGTTCGCGCTCCCGCCGCCTGCATCGCGAACACGGTGGCCTCGGGCTTATCGTGATCGACTACCTGCAGCTGATGCAGGTGCCGGGCATGAAGGAAAACCGCGCGACGGAAATCTCGGAAATCTCGCGCTCGCTGAAGGGCCTGGCCAAGGAACTCAACTGCCCGGTGATCGCCCTGTCGCAGTTGAACCGCTCGCTGGAACAGCGCGCCGACAAGCGTCCGATGATGTCCGACCTGCGCGAGTCGGGCGCCATCGAGCAGGACGCGGACGTGATCATGTTCATCTACCGCGACGAGTACTACAACAAGGAATCGCCGGACAAAGGCCTGGCCGAGATCATCATCGGCAAGCAGCGTAACGGTCCTACCGACACGGTGAAGCTGACTTTCCTGGGTCACTACACGAAGTTCGAGAACTACGCGCCCGACTCCTTCGTCGGCGCGTTCGAGTAATCCGGCCGCCCTGCGGCCCGATCTTTAGGCGCCGTTCCGTTTCGGGAACGGTGCCTGTACCAGTGCGCCGCCTATGCACGACGTGCACGCGAAACGGCGGCGGGGTTCACATGCCCCGATGCAACCTCGTGGCGTCCTTCCGCACGAGGCACAACACATGTCGTTGCTATTGCTGCTCATCATCGTGTTGCTTTTGCTCAGCGCGCTGCCCACCTGGCCTTACAGCCGTGCATGGGGTTACGGCCCCAGCGGCGGCCTGGGCCTCATTCTCGTCATCTTGATCGTGCTGCTGGTACTAGGTGTGCTCTGAGGTTGCTGGTACCCGCGCCATGCGAGGGAACTGCCATGAACCGAATCGTGATCCCTGCATTGCTGGCGACCGCCTGCCTGGCGCTTGGCGGTTGCGGTAGCCATACCCGTGTCGTGCAGACCAACGAATCCTGCGGCAAGCAGATGTCCGATCTGCAGGATGCCCTGGCCTCCGGCGCGATGACCCAGCACGAGTACAACAAGGCCCATCGCGCCGCGATGGAGCGCTGCACCCAGCGTAACGACCGCGACTAGGCGCCGTTGCGTGGCCCGTGCCCCGGAAATGCCATGAGGGCGGCCTCGAAGCGTCGCCCCGGGACGCCACGATGGGGACGTGAATCGTCGGGCCCGGACAGGCTGCTAAGCTAGGCAGCCTGTCCGGACCACCCGGTCCGTATCCTTCTCCACCTTTCCGTCATGCGCCGTTGCCGCGGCGCCGAGCAGGCATGAGCCGCACCACCGTCGCCACCATCCACCTGGGCGCGCTGCGCCACAATCTCGCCCGCATCAAGCAGCTGGCCGCGCCGGCGAAGGTGATGGCGGTCGTCAAGGCGGACGCCTACGGGCACGGCCTGGAGCGCGTGGCGCGGGCACTGGATGGTGACGCCGACGCTTTTGCGGTGGCCGCCCTGGGCGACGGCCTGCGCCTGCGTGCGGCGGGCCACCGTCAACGCATCGTGGTGCTGTCCGGACCGGATCGCGCCAGCGACATCGCGGAGATGCAGCGGCTGAACCTCGACGCCGCGATCCATCACGAAGACCAGCTGCACTGGCTGAAGGAAGCCTCGCCGGCGCGTGGTTCGCTGCGCGTATGGCTGAAGGTGGACAGCGGCATGCACCGGCTCGGCTTTGCGCCCGAAGCGGTGGGCTTCGTCCATGCCCAGCTGGCGGGCATGCCGGGCATCGACCCGGACATCGGGCTGCTCACGCACTTCGCCGAATCGGAGGTCTTCGGTGGCACCGAGACCGCTGCGCAGATCGCGCGCTTCGCGGAGGCCACGCGAGGCCTCGTCGGGCCCCGCTCGCTGTCCAACTCGGCGGCCGTGCTCGGCTGGGCCGATGCGAAGGGCGACTGGGTGCGCACGGGTGGCCTGCTGTACGGCCTGTCCGTGGTGGAGGGACAGACGGGTGCGGATTTCGGCTTCCGCCCGGCCATGACGCTGAGCACGCGCCTGGTCGCCGTCAACCGGATCGGCAGGGGCGAGCGGATCGGCTACAACGGTACCTGGACCTGCCCGGAAGACATGCCCGTCGGCGTCGCCGCGGTGGGCTATGGCGACGGCTATCCCCGCAGTGCGGTTGCCGGCACGCCCGTGCTGGTGGGCGACCAGCGCGTGCCGCTGATCGGCCGGATCTCCATGGACCTGATCACGCTGGATCTTCGCGACGCGCCGGACGCCAAGGTGGGTGATCGCGTGACGCTGTGGGGGCCGGAGCTGCCGGTCGAGATCATCGCGGCCCAGGCCGGCACCATCTCCTATGACCTGACCTGCGGCATGACCCGGCGCGTACTGTTCGTCGAGGACGAGGACTGACCCGCGTCTCGCCGCCTGCGATGGCGGCCCGCTAAGCTCTCCGCATCACGCACGCGCTCCAGGGATTCCGCATGGCCAAAGCCAAGACCGCCTACGTCTGCTCCGATTGCGGGGCCGAGCATTCGAAATGGCAGGGCCAGTGCATCGAGTGCAACGCCTGGAACACCTTGAGCGAATTCGTGGTGCAGCCGGCGGTGAAGTCGGTGGGCGCCGCACGCACGACCGGCTATGCGGGCGCGGCAGCGGGCTCTCCCAAGGTCACGCCGCTCACGGCCGTCGCGCTCGATGCGGAATCGCGAACGTTGACGGGCATCGGCGAACTCGACCGCGTACTGGGCGGCGGCCTCGTCGACGGCTCGGTGGTGCTGATCGGCGGTGATCCCGGCATCGGCAAATCCACCCTGCTGCTGCAGATGCTCGGCACCCTGGGCACGCAGGTTCCCAGCGTCTACGTCACCGGCGAGGAGTCGCTCGCCCAGGTCGCTGCCCGCGCCCAGCGCCTGGATCTTCCGCTGGGCCCGCTGCATGCGCTGGCGGAAACCTGCATCGAGCGCATCATCGAGCAGGCACTGGGCAGCCGCCCGCGCGTGCTGGTGATCGATTCCATCCAGACCATCTGGACCGAGTTGCTTACCGCGGCTCCGGGATCGGTGAGCCAGGTACGCGAGTCCGCGGCCAAGCTCACCCGCTTCGCCAAGGAAACCGGCACCTCGGTGTTCCTGGTGGGCCACGTCACCAAGGAGGGCGGCATCGCCGGCCCGCGCGTGCTGGAGCACATGGTGGACGCGGTGCTGTATTTCGAGGGCGAGTCGGGCAGCCGTTTCCGCGTGCTGCGCGCGTTCAAGAACCGCTTTGGCGCGGTGAACGAGCTGGGCGTGTTCGCGATGTCGGAAAAGGGCCTGCGCGAAGTACCCAATCCGTCGGCGATCTTCCTGTCCGCACACAGCGGCCCCACCTCGGGCAGTGCGGTGATGGTGACGCGCGAGGGCACGCGTCCGCTGCTGGTGGAGGTGCAGGCGCTGGTCGACCAGTCGTCGCTGGGCAATCCGCGCCGCGTTGCGCTGGGGCTGGAGCAGAACCGACTGGCGATGCTGCTGGCGGTGTTGCATCGCCACGGCGGCGTGGCGGCTTACGACCAGGACGTGTTCGTCAATGTGGTCGGCGGCATTCGCGTGCAGGAGACCGCGGCTGACCTGCCCGTGCTGCTGGCGGTGCTTTCGTCGTTGCGCGACCGGCCGCTGCCGGAGAAGACCATCGCGTTCGGCGAGGTGGGCCTGTCCGGTGAGATCCGGCCGGTGCCCAACGGCGAGGAGCGGCTGAAGGAGGCCGCGCACCACGGCTTCCAGAAGGCGATCGTGCCGAAGGCGAATGCGCCGAAGAAGGGGAAGGTGGGCGAGATGGAAGTGGTCGCGGTGGAGCGCCTGTCGCAGGCGCTTGAGGCGTGTCGCTAGTCGGCCATCCCGCCACTCTCCCGGTTTTTTTGTGGGAGCGCACCCTGTGCGCGAGGCCTTTCGCTCCGGTCTTTCCTATCCATCACTCCTGCGAAGGCAGGAGTCCAGTGACTTTTGCCTTCGGTAGTCGTGCTGCCGCCAGCGTGCAGCCTACGACGCAAAGCTAGTCCCTGTGGGACGCGGCGAGCGTTTCGATCTCCTGCCGGCGACGCGAAGCCAGTCCCCGTGGGACGCTCGAGTCACTTTTCCTTTGCTGGCCCACGCACGCGCAGGAGCGCGTGCGAACGGCGAAGCCGGCCCGCACGCGGGGAGGTGCCATGGATGGCGCCGGCTTTGAGGAGCGAGGAAGGGCGGAGGGCAGGATGCCCGGAGTCAAAGTCCCACGGGATTAGCTTCGCGTCAAAAGTAACCCAAAGAAAACGACCTTCAGAGCCAGGGCTGGCAGCGGAATGCCGGAAAGAGTCCTGGGGTTCCGGAGCCCGGATTGCGACAGCCTCTGCCTACAGCGCGCGGCTACACCGCCACACGCCGAAGCGCTGAGGACTTAACGCCGTGCCCGCTTCGCTCCCGCTCCTCTCCGGGCGACCGAAGGTAGTCCCTGTGGGAGAGAGGGCTGGGGTGAGGGGCGGGTGCTCGCGGCTGAACTACCTACTGCCTGTAGGAGCGCACCCAGTGCGCGAAAAGCCAACGGAGCGTTGACGCCGCAAGCCCACGATCGTGCACTGGGTCCGCCCCTGCAGGACAAGGATTCGTCGCCTTATTCCGGCGGCAGCGCCGCAAAATCCGGATGCTGCTCCGCCCGCCGTGCGAATCGCGCCAGGTTCGGATAGGCCTTCGCATCGATCACATCCGCCGCCACGATCTGCGTGAAGCCCCATGCCACGGCGATCGATATATCCGCCTGGGTCGGTGCATCGCCGAACAACCAGCCATCCGCGCCGGCCAGCTCCCGCTCCAGCAGGTCATAGGCCGAATGCAACTGGCCGTGCACGCGCTGCAACCAGCCCTGGTCGCGCATGTCGGCCTCGCGCTTGTGCTCGTACACGATCTGCACGCTCTTCTCGCTGGCCGCGATGGCGATGCCGACGAGGCGCGTGGCGCGCAACCGCTGGGCGGCGTCGCCGGGCATCAGCGAGGGCTTGCTGCTGACGGACTGCGCCCAGTCGATGATCAGGCTGGACTCGGTGAGCATGCCGCCGTCGTCCAGCACCAGCGTCGGCGCCTTCACCAGCGGGTTGATGCGCTGGAACTCGTCGAAGTTGCGGAATACCGACAGCGAACGATGCACAAAGGGTATGCCCAGCAGGCGCAGCGAAATCGCCGCGCGGCGTACGTAGGGCGAGTCGAGCATGCCGATCAGTTCCACGGTCGTCTCCTGGTCAGGAATGGAAGACCACCGTCTTGCTGCCGTTGAGCAGCACGCGGTCGTCGAGGTATAGGCGCAGCGTGCGCGCCAGCACGCGCCGTTCGATGTCGCGGCCGATGCGGACCAGGTCATCCGGCGTGTCCGCATGGGTCACGCGTTCGATGTCCTGCTCGATGATGGGGCCTTCGTCGAGATCCGCCGTGACGAAGTGCGCCGTGGCGCCGATCAGCTTGACGCCGCGGCGGTGGGCCTGGTGGTACGGTCGCGCACCCTTGAAGCCAGGAAGGAACGAGTGGTGGATGTTGATGCACCGCCCCGCCAGGCGTCCGGCCAGTTCGCCGGACAGCACCTGCATGTAGCGAGCGAGTACCACCAGTTCGGCGCGGGACTCGTTGATCAAGGCCCATAGCGCGGCTTCCTGCGGCGCCTTGCTTGCGCGATCCACCGGCAGGCAGTGGAACGGAATGCCGTCGAAGTCCAGGTGGCGATAGGTCTCGCGCGGATGGTTGGCCACCACGCCAACGATGTCCATCGGCAGCTCGCCGATGCGCCAGCGATAGAGCGTGTCCGCCAGGCAGTGGTCGAATTTCGACACCAGCAGCATCACGCGTCGCCGCTGCGAACGGTCGCGCAGCGTCCACTGCATCTTCAGCGATGGCGCAAACGCCTCGAAGCTGCCTTGCAATGGCTCCAGGCCGTGTTGCGCGCTCTCGAATACCAGTCGCATGAAGAAGCGCCCGGTCTCGGCGTCGCCGAACTGCTGGGCTTCCACGATGTTGCAGTGATGGGCCGCCAGGTGGTTCGACACCGCTGCCACGATGCCGGCGCGGTCCGGGCATGACAGGGTGAGGACGAACTGGCCGGCGCTGCTCATGGCATGCGGTGCAGCACCAGTTCCAGCACTGCCTTGGTGCCGAAGAAGGCAAGCAGCAGCACGCCCATGCCGACCAGGGTGAGGTTCACGGCGCTGCGGCCGCGCCAGCCGTAGCGCCAGCGGCCAAACAGCAAGGCGCCGAAGACCAGCCACGCGATGATCGACAGCACCGTCTTGTGCACCAGGTGCTGGCCGAACAGGTTGTCGACGAACAGGATCCCGGTCAGCAGGGTGAGCGACAGCAGCAGGAAGCCCGCGCCGATCAGGCGGAACAGCAGCGTCTCGGTCAGCGTCAGCGGCGGCAGGGAGCGGATCCACGGACCGAACTTGCGGTGGCGCAGCGCGCGTTCCTGGATGGCCAGCAGGATGGCCAGGACTGCCGCGATGGACAGCACGCTGAAGGCCAGCAGCGCCACCGTCACGTGCAGCTTGATCTGCCATTCCATCTGCTGGGGCGTCGTGGACGGAGCGGCAAACGTGTCCACGGCGAGCAGCAGGGCGGACAGCGGAAACACGATGCCACCCAGTGCCGCCACCGGGCGCCAGATGTTCACCACCAGGGTCAGTGCCGAGACCACGCACGCCACCAGCGACAAGGCCGCGAAGAAGTGCAGGTCCAGCGTGCCCCGGTGCAGGCTGAGCAGGATGGTGGCGTGCGTCAGCACCGCGACGGTGGCGGCGGCCAGTGCGATGCGCTGCAGCGTAAGCGAGGTGTTGTGGCGTGCAAACAGCGGCCACGTCGGAAGTCCCGCTGCGAGCAGGTAGTCGACGATGGCGATCAGTGCGGCGGCGGTGAGCATGGCGGGCAAGTGTCGCACAGGGCTGGCGACGCGTGAACGGCACTTGCGAGGGAGCGACGGTTTGCCCAAGGTTCGCCCGCCCGGCGCGGTGGTCCCGGGCAGCCAAGGTGGGGAATCGAGCGATGCGGCACCGGTGGAGCCTGGTGGTGTGGGCAAGCGTGCTCGGATGGGTCTCCATGGCCCATGCGGCGAGCGACCCATGCGTGGTGCGTGCGACCGACATCCTCGATGGCCTGCGCAAGGGCGACTTCGCATCGGCGACCCTCCATTTCGATGCCCGCATGAAGGCTGCACTGGATACGCAGAAGCTCGGCGAGATCTGGCCACACGTGCTGCCCGCTCAGTTCGGTGCGTTCGGGCATGCGGATGTACCCGGCTCCGGCCTGCAGGGCGGTGCGCCTGTCGAGACGCCGCTGCATTTCGCCCGAGGCGACCTGGTCATGCGGGTGGCCTGTGATGCCGATGGCGACGTGGCCGGACTGCGCTTTCTCCCGGTGCCCGCGTCATCGGCCGCGCTGGGCACGGGCGAGCGTCGTCTCGACGTACCTTCGCCGTTGGGGCCTTTGCCGGGCATCTTCACGGCGCCTGGTGGACCCGGGCCGTTTCCGGTCGTGGTGCTGGTCGCGGGCTCGGGGCCGCATGACGCCGACGAGACGATCGGGCCCAACAAGCCTTTTCGCGACATCGCGCAAGGCCTGGCGGCCGCAGGCATCGCCAGCCTTCGCTATGACAAGCGCACTTTCACCTACGCGGGGAAGATGGCTGCGAGCGACGGGCTGACCATCGATGACGAAGTCACCGACGATGCTTTGGCGGCGGCCGGGCTGGCGCGCGGCCAGCCGGGCGTCGATCCGCGTCGCGTGTTCGTGCTCGGGCACAGCCTGGGCGCCTTCATGGCGCCGCGCATCGGGCAGCGGGACGCCCGGCTGGCAGGCTTGGTCCTGCTGGCCGCGCCGGCGCGATCGCTGCTGGACGTGCAGGCCCAGCAGGTGTTCGAGGTGGGCCGTCGGCAGGGATGGGACGACGAACAGATCGCCCGCCGCCTGCATGCCATCGCGGACGAGCAGCGCTGGCTGGCGCAGGCGGATCCGGGCAAGCCGCCCGCCGGTGCGTTCGGGGGCGTCCCCCAGAGCTACTGGCTGAGCCTGCGTAACTACGACGTGCTGGCGGTGGCCCGGGCGTGGGAATTGCCCCTGTTGATCCTTCAGGGCGGCAGCGATTTCCAGGTGTCGCCCGAACAGGACTTTGCCCGGTGGCAGACCGCGCTCGCCGGGCGGCCGCAGGTGACGCTGCGTCGCTATGACGGCCTCAACCACCTGTTCATGCGTGCCGGCGGCCGCGGTACGCCAGCCGACTACCAGGTGCCGGGACGTGTGGATGCCAAGGTGGTGGGGGACATCGCGATCTGGCTGAAGGCTGAGCCGCCGGGGGACTGAATCCCGTCATGACACGCGCCTCTGCTATATTCGCCCGCTTGTCCCTGGACTTCCGTCTGCCATGTTCGAATCGCTCAGCCAACGCCTCTCCGCCACCGTCAACCGCCTGCGTGGCCGCGGTCGCCTGACCGAGGAGAACATCCGCGAATCGCTGCGCGAAGTGCGCATCGCCCTGCTCGAGGCCGATGTGGCCCTGCCGGTGGTGCAGGCGCTGATCGAGCGCGTGAAGGTGCGTGCAGTGGGCCAGGAGGTGCTGAAGAGCCTGTCGCCGGGCCAGTCCCTGGTGAAGGTGGTCAGCGACGAGCTGACCGCGTTGATGGGCACCGCCAATACCGAGCTCAACCTCGCACAGCAGCCGCCGGCCGTGGTGCTGATGGCGGGCCTGCAGGGCGCCGGCAAGACCACCACGGTGGCCAAGCTTGCCCGCTTCCTCACCGAGCGCAAGAAGAAGAAGGTGATGGTGGTGAGCTGCGACGTGTACCGTCCGGCCGCCATCGAGCAGCTGCGCACGCTGGCCGAGCAGGTCGACGTGAAGTTCTTCCCGTCCGAAGCCGGCCAGAATCCGGTCGACATCGCCAAGAACGCGATCGCCGCCGCCCGCCGCGAAGTGGTCGACGTGCTGCTGGTCGACACCGCCGGCCGCCTGCACGTGGACGAAGCGATGATGGCGGAGATCAAGGCGCTGCACGCCGCGATCACGCCGATCGAAACGCTGTTCGTGGTCGACTCCATGACCGGCCAGGACGCGGCCAATACCGCCAAGGCGTTCGCCGAAGCGCTGCCGCTCACCGGCGTAGTGCTGACCAAGACCGACGGTGATGCGCGTGGCGGCGCGGCGCTGTCGGTGCGTTACGTCACCGGCCGCCCGATCAAGTTCCTCGGCGCCGGAGAAAAGACCGATGCGCTGGAGCCGTTCCATCCGGATCGCGTGGCGCAGCGCATCCTCGGCATGGGCGACGTGCTGTCGCTGGTCGAGGAAGTGGAGCGCAAGGTCGACCAGGAGAAGGCGCAGAAGCTTGCCGAGAAGGTCATCAAGGGCAAGCGCTTCGATCTCAACGACATGCGCGACCAGCTCGAGCAGATGACCAACATGGGCGGCCTGGCCGGCCTGATGGACAAGCTGCCGGGCGTATCGGCGCTGCCCGACAACGTGAAATCCAAGGTCAACGACGGCGAGATCAAGCGCATGGTCGCGATCATCCAGTCGATGACCAAGAAAGAACGCCGTCATCCGGACCTGCTCAACGGCTCGCGCCGTGCCCGCGTGGCACGCGGTTCCGGCACGCAGCCGGCCGACGTGAACCGTCTGCTCAAGCAGTACATGCAGATGGAAAAGATGATGTCCAAGCTCTCCAAGGGCGGCACCAAGGGCCTGCTGCGCCAGATGCGTGGCGCCATGAAGGGCATGGGCGGCATGGGTGGCGGTTTCCCGCCGATGCGCTGAGGCTGAACGGATCCGGCCGGCGAGTTCGGTCGGATCTACCTGTCAGCTCTTCCTTTTTCCCCAAAATTCATTAAAATGTCGCGTTCACCGCGCACGGCCACGTGCGTGCTGCCGGCATCCCGGCAATTCTGGAGCTTTTATTTATGGTCAAGATTCGTCTTTCGCGCGGCGGCGCCAAGGGCCGTCCGTTCTACCACATCGTTGTCACCGATCAGCGCAACAAGCGCGACGGTCGCAGCATCGAGAACGTGGGTTTCTACAATCCGGTGGCTTCGGGCAAGGACAAGCGCCTTGAGCTGAACGTCGCTCGCGTGCAGGAGTGGGTTGGCAAGGGTGCGCAGCTGACCGATAAGGTCGCGTCCCTCGTCAAGGAAGCCGGCAAGCAGCAGGCTGCCTGAGTATGACGGCAGCCGGCCGGCGCGTCCTGGTGGGACGCATCGTCGGGCTGTATGGCGTGCAGGGCTGGCTCAAGATCGAATCCTGGACCGAGCCCCGCACGAAGATCTTCACCTACCAACCCTGGCTGCTCACTTCGGCGCCGGGTGTGGAGATGGAGGTCACGGGAGTCAAAGGTCGTCCGCAGGGCAAGGGGCTCATCGCCCAGTTACCCGAAGTCGACGATCGAGACGCAGCAGCAGCGTTGGTGGGGCAGGACATCTATGTCGCCCGCGAACTGCTGCCGCCTCCCGGCAAGGATGAGTTTTACTGGGTCGACCTCGAGGGTCTGGAGGTCGTCACCACGGAAGGCGTGGCACTGGGGCGGGTCAGTCACCTGTTCGCGACCGGCGCCAACGATGTCGTGGTGGTGAAGGATGGTACGCGTGAGCGTCTGATTCCTTTCATCCAGGGTTCGTATGTGCGTTCGGTGGACTTGTCCGGTGGACGCATGGTGGTGGACTGGGATCCTGAATTCTGAGCGCGCCAAGCGCCGCCACAAGGGTTGAGGATCATGCGCATCGACGTCGTCACGTTGTTTCCCGACTTCATGCGTCAGTGTGCTGCCGTCGGTGTCGTGGGACGTGCGCAGCAGCGTGAGTTGCTGCAGGTGGAAACCTGGAACCCGCGCGACTTCGCCACCGACAATTACCGCACCGTGGACGGCCGCACCTGCGGCGGCGGGCCCGGGATGGTGATGTTGATCCAGCCTTTGCGTGAAGCCCTCAAGGCTGTGCGTGAGGCCGCACCGGAACCGGTGCATGTGATTTACCTCAGTCCGCAGGGAGCGCGGCTGACGCAGGGCAGGGTGGAAGCGCTGGCGAAGCTGCCGCGCATCGCCTTGCTCTGTGGGCGTTACGAGGGTGTGGACGAGCGTCTGCTGGCGCACGAGGTCGACGAGGAGATTTCCATCGGCGATTATGTGCTGTCCGGCGGTGAGTTGGGCGCGGCAGTGATCATCGATGCCGTGGGCCGCTTGCAGGACGGTGCGTTGAATGACGCGCAGTCGGCGCAGCAGGATTCGTTTTCGGACGGACTGCTGGATTGCCCGCACTATGCAAAACCGGTGCATGACGCACTGGGTGACGTACCGGACGTACTGCTTTCCGGTGACCACGCGGCGATCCGCCGTTGGCGCCTGAAGCAATCGCTGGGACGGACCTGGTTGCGGCGTCCCGACCTTTTGGCGCAGCGCGCGCTGGATGCGGAATCCCGAGCGCTGTTGGATGAATTCCG
>JACXTT010000305.1_pt1 | contig 81152 bp, 78 predicted proteins | sample 9270951 | NCBI WGS metagenome assembly JACXTT01 (sample SAMN15532306, study PRJNA645909) | rock metagenome | isolation source: weathered quartz diorite | place: Puerto Rico | collected 2017-06-21
GCGACTAAGAGGCCCCTCATCCGCCTTCGGCACCTTCTCCCCCGTGCGGGGGAGAAGGGACTAGTCGGCTCAAACCCGCATAAACACTGGAAGTTTCTTGGAAGCGAAGTCGAGGGACCTGGATGGGCGGGCGTTACGAAGATCATGTCGCGCGCCTCCCGCCCACCCGGGTCCCTCGACTACGCTCGGGATGACGGGAGATCGGCCGCTGCAGAATCGACGTTGTGTTTCGCGCGCATTCTGCATTTCGCATTTTCGCTTTTCGTTGCACCAAACCCTGTTACTCTACCGACCCGTCGTCACGACAAATTCATCGAGGAGGCCGCGCGTCATGAACGAACCTGGAAGTAGCCGCTTGACCGAACCTCCATCTTCGATGTCGTGAACGACGCGTACCTCGACTAGCCCGGCGTCGTTCGTCCCGTTCACGACCTGTTACTCGGAACGGAGTGAATCCAGATGCCGCATCGGGATACACAGGCCCACGGCCGCCATTGGGGCGACGCCTCCGCGCTGTTCGACGAATTTCGCCGTCGCGGTTGGTTCGACCTTCTTCTTCTCACCGGATCGATTGGCGCGATCTTCGGTTTGATTTCGCTCGCCGGCGAGTGGCGCACGCTGCACCCCGCCGTCCACATCGACCTCTCGCCGCGTGCGCTGCCGCTCTACGTGTTCTATTCACTCTCGCGAGGACTCATCGCCTACGCGTTCTCACTCGCCTTCACGCTGCTCTACGGCTACTGGGCAGCGAAGGATGCGCTGGCCGAGCGTGTGCTCATCCCTCTCCTCGACATCCTTCAGAGCATTCCCGTCCTCGGATTCATGCCGGGCCTCGTGCTCGCGCTGGTCGCGCTTTTTCCACGCAGCAACATCGGGCTCGAGCTCGCCTGCGTACTGATGATCTTCAGCGGCCAGGCGTGGAACATGACCTTCAGCTTCTATCACTCGCTGCGCTCGATTCCGAAAGATCAAACCGAAGCGGCGACGACGTATCGCTTCGACTGGTGGGAGCGGCTGCGCTGGGTGGAGTTGCCGTTCTCCACCATCGGCCTCGTCTGGAACAGCATGATGAGCATGGCCGGCGGCTGGTTCTTTCTGATGATCACCGAGTCGTTCGTGCTCGGCAGCCGTGACTTCCGTCTGCCTGGTGTCGGCTCGTACATGAGTGTGGCTGTGGCGAAGGGAGATGTCGTGGCGATGATCTGGGCCATCGCCGCGATGGTGCTGATGATCGTGATTCTCGATCAACTCCTCTGGCGGCCGGTCGTCGTCTGGTCGCAGAAGTTTCGCGTGGAAGAAGGCGCAGACGAGCAGATTGCCTCGTCGTGGTTTTACGACTGGCTGCGGCGATCGATCCTCATCGACTGGGCCGATACGCTACTGACCCGCTGGCGGCGTCACCGCGCGATGCGGCCGCGGCGTGCCGCAATCGAGGCACCGTCCCGCAGCGGATCGTCATCGACGCTCTCCATTGCACTCTTCATCGCGCTCACCGCACTCTTGCTGTTCGGCGCGTTTCGCCTCGTCGCTTTGCTGCATCAGCTCCGCTTCGACGCGTTCCCGCCGATTCTGCGCGCGTGCGGATGGACCTTGGGCCGCGTCCTCCTTTCGACGTTCATCGGAACACTCTGGACGCTTCCGGCCGGTCTGGCGATCGGACTCTCGCCACGTCTCTCCCGCATCTTCCAACCGGTCGTGCAGGTCGCGGCGTCGTTTCCGGCACCGATGCTCTTTCCGCTCGTGATCGCAGTCTTGAAGACGGCGGGCGTCGCGCTCGGCTGGGGCAGCGTCGTGTTGATGCTGCTCGGCACGCAGTGGTACATCCTCTTCAACGTGATCGCCGGCGCGATGGCGATCCCGTTCGATCTGCGCGAGGCCGCGCGCAGTTATCGCCTCACGCTGATGCAGAGATTTCTCGCGCTCTATCTGCCCGCCGTTTTTCCGTTCCTCGTCACCGGCTGGGTGACGGCAGCCGGCGGCGCATGGAACGCGAGCATCGTCGCCGAGTACGTGACATTCAAAGGTCACGTGCTGACGGCCAACGGACTCGGCGCGCAGATCAGTCTCGCCGCGGAGCGCGCCGACTTCCCGCATCTCGCCGCGGGCGTCACCGTGATGGCAATCGTAGTCGTGACATTCAATCGAATCGTGTGGAAGCGTTTCTACCGGCTGGCCGAAGAGCGCTTCTCACTCAGCAAGTGAGGCTTCATGACGACTGCAATCGAAGTGAGCACCAACGTCCTCTGCGAGATCCGCAACGTCTCGCACGATTTCGTGATGCCGAACGGCTCGAAGCTGCGCGTACTCGACGACATCAACGTGGCGATCAAACCCTCGGAAGTCGTCGCGCTCCTCGGGCCCTCGGGCTGCGGCAAGTCGACGATCCTTCGCATCCTGGCCGGGTTGATCAAACCGACCGAGGGCGAAGTCTTCTATCGCGGCCGGCGCGTGGAAGGGCTCACGCCCGGCGTCGGCTTCGTCTTTCAGAGCTTCGCGCTCTATCCATGGATGACGGTCGCGGAGAATGTGGAGATCGTGCTCGAAGCGGCGGGACTCCAGCGTGACGAGCGCCGTGCGCGCGCCGAGAAAGCGATTCGCACCGTGGGTCTGGCCGGCTTCGAGGAAGCCTATCCACGCGAGCTGTCCGGCGGAATGAAGCAGCGCCTCGGCATCGCCCGCGCGCTCTCGGTCAATCCCGAGTTCCTCTTCATGGACGAGCCGTTCAGTCACGTCGATGCGCTGACGGCCGAAGGACTCCGCGCCGAGGTCATCGATCTGTGGGAGCCGGAGGATACGAATCCGTCATCGATCCTGATGGTCAGTCACGACATCAAAGAAGTCGTCTACATGGCCGATCGCATCGTCGTCCTCAGCAGCCACCCCGGCCGCGTGCGGACGATCGTCGAAAACAAACTCAAGCGGCCTCGCGATCCCCGCTCGCGTGAGTCCGAGGAGCTCGTCGACTATCTGCACGAGATCATCACGGGGACGGAAATGCCGGATGCGCCTTCGTCGCCTGCGGCGCGCGCGACCCGCATCGAGCCACTGCCGCGCGCCAGCACCTCGGAGATCGTCGGCCTGCTCGAATATCTCGATGCCAAGGGAGGCTGCGACGACATCTTCGAAGTCGCGTCGGAAACCGATCGCGAGTTCGGACACATGATGGCGATCACCAAGGCAGCGGAGATGCTGAACCTCGTCGATACACCGAAGCAGGACATCGTGCTGACGGCCGGCGGCCGCCGTTTCGTGCAGGCCGATACCGAAGCGCGCAAGGCGCTCTGGCGCGAGCAACTCCTGAAGCTGCGGCTCTTTCAGGATGTCCACGCGCTGCTGCAGCGCGAAGAGGGAGAGGTGGACGCCGGCATCGTGCGCGAGATGATCATCATGGCGCTGCCGCTCGAGAAATATGAAGAGGTCTTCGAGACGATGGTTCGCTGGGCGCGATTCGGAAATCTCTTCGCGTACGAGGACGTCGCGGATCGCCTATCGCTTCAGTAGGGAAGGGATCATTTCGCGATCGTGATCGTCGGACCGCCGGGCGTCGCCGAGGAGACGCTCATCTGGAAGAGCTGATAGAGGAGGCTGAACGCTTTCTGATTCCACTGATAGCCCGTTTGCGGACGCACGGCGTAATAGAGCCCGTTGAACCGAACTGACAGTTGATTCGCAGGTGGATGAGGGCTCTCGAGGATTTCGAGCGCGCTGCGCGGATTCTCTTCGATTGGAGGCGTGCGCGGATCGGGCGCGACATCGAATTCCGGCTCCTCCGCCATGCCGCGTCCGATGAACATCAGCACTTCGTGAAAACTCCGGAGCCGAATGCGGCCATGGATCGCGAAGTCTCCGCCGGGGAAGCCGGGGCGAATGTCGAGGAGCACATCGTTCGGCGGAGCTTCTTCCGCTTTCTTGTGGAGCTCCAACCGCTCCTCGTTCGAGAGAACATCGGGATCGTAGTTCGTGATCATCACGCGGCCATTGATGCGGCGCGTGACGTGATAGACGTGCGCTGCTTCGTCGTGTGCGATCGTGAAGTCTTTGTACGTCGCCTCGTACGTTTCGGGCGTCACCGACGATTCGGGAACGGTCCACGTGTGGTTGAAGTGCAGCGGCTCGACAAACAGTGCATCGCGATCCTGAATCGCTGAGAGTTGTGCGACGACGCGGCGGAAGCCTTCATATCCTGACTTGTCCGACGGGCGGTTCGTGTATTTGAGCTCGTGCTCGCCTTCGACGTGGATCTCCGCCCCCAGCAGGCGCAGGAGCGAGTCGACGTCATAGCCCTGCCGCAGGAGCAGAGTGAGCTGTGCCTCGCGGAACGGCGTGAGCAATCGCTGCGTGAATTCGTCGCCTTGCATGGGCGAGATGGAGATCGTCGGACTCTGCTCCGTTGCGGTTCCGATGGCGGGCACCACAAGGCCTCCGCGCTCGCCGGTCAGCGCAGGAGTGAGGCCAGCACTCGCGCTCACGCGATAGGTCGCCGCGATGCTGGAGATCGATGTGAAGTGAATCGGCTGATTGTTTCGCGCGCGTGCGATGTTGAGCAGCAGTTGCTGCGAGACGCTTTCGTCCGTCGTTTCTTCGTAAGCGATCACCGCGCGGTCGAGCGGGACGGGAACCGCGCAGCCACTGAGCGCAAGCACGAGGAGCGGAAATGCAACGCGTTTTCGGATGAGGTGACTCTAGCACGGGCGAAATCGTTCGGCGATTCCGCGTCGAGAAAGCGATCCGCCTGCGGTGGCTCCCGTCATCCCGAGCGAAGTCGAGGGACCCGGGTGTGTGGGAGGCGCGCGACATGATCTTCGTACCGCCCGCCCACCCGGGTCCCTCGACTTCGCTCGGGATGACGGCGGCTTGAGATCGCGCGCCCTGGTTTCGTCGCCCGCTCGAGATGACGAAGCGAAAAGACCCTTACGGGTAATATCCGCGAATCGTCTTCGCTCTTCCTTCGCTCACCTGCACCGACACCTCGCGCCACTTCGATCCCGGCTTCACGCCATCGGGCGGATAGAAGCCGAGGACGTACTGGGAGCGGAGCTCCGTCTGGATCTCGTTGTAGATGCGCGTGAGGTCCGTGACATTGTCGATGTAGTAGACGTTGCCTCCGGTCTCCGTGCAGAAGCGGCCGAACTTGTAGCGCACGTCGACTTCCGTCGCGCGGATGCCGATGCCGATGCCGTAGATCGGCACGGCAGCGCGGCGCGCGTATTCGATCGCCTGGTCGTAGGTGAACTTCGAGGACGTGTCCTTGCCGTCCGTGATGACGACGAGCGCCTTCTGTCCTTTGACGCCGAGGAAGTTGTAGAGGGAGTAGACGACGGCGTCGTAGAGCGCAGTCGATTCCTCGGCGCGCAGCCGCGCGAGGCCGGCGTTCACATCGGCGAGCCGCGGCGACCACTTCTGCACGAGCTGCGGTTCGGTCGAGAACGAGACGACGAATGCTTTGTCGCCCGGCTTCATCACGCTCGAGAAGAACGACGCGCCTGCCTTCTGCGCTTCCGCCATGCGCGGCTGCATCGAGCCGGAGCTGTCGATCGCCACGCCGATCGAGAGCGGCAGATTCACGACATGCTCGAACTTCGAGACCTTCACCGGCTTCCCGTCATCGAGCACCTTGAATGCGGATTGCGGGAGATCGTTGCGCGGATGGCCGCTGACGATGACCGTCGTCGGGAGCTCGACGAGATGGACGTTCACCTCCTCCATGAACTGCGGCGTGTTGATCATCACGACGTCTTCGATGGGAGGTGTGGCGTCGTCCTTCAGGGTGGCGACCGCGCGCAGATAGCCGACGCCTTCGTTCTTCGTGATGTCGACGGTCTGCACGAACGGCGCGTCGTACAGCGTTGCGACGCGCGTTTCGTTGAGATAGAGCTCGACCTTCTCGAGCTGCTTGCCCTCGGGAACCTTGACGGACATTTCGACACGCGTCTTGCCGTGAAGATTCACGGCGACGCGAGGGGACGTGATGCGGATGCGGAACGGATCGGTGCCGGTGTTGACGATGATCTCGTCGCCGGTGATCGGCTCGCCTTTTTCGTTGAGCGCGATGGCGCGGATGCGGCGCGCCTGCGGCACGTCGCCGAAGTCGAGATCGAGCGTGTAGGGCGGCTGCCGCTTGACCATTACCTTGTGGCCGTCGAGATCGAACTCGACGCCTTTGATGTCATCTCCGACCGCGATCGTCTCGATGTGCTGCACGCCCGCCAGCAGTTCATCGGGAAGCGGGACGATGCGCAGCCGCGTCTGATTCGTCACGATGTCGTCCTTGAGTTGTGTGACTGTCGCGACGGCCGCTGCCTTCGACTTCATCTGCTCCGGCGTATCGAAGAGCTCGGGCACCGTGATCTTGTTTTCGAAGATGCCTTCGCCGCCGCCATGGATGTCGGTGATCTTGATGCGCGTCTCGTAATCGGCAGGACGCACGAGGCGATCGATGACGATGGGAAGCTTCTCGTCTTTGATCGCCGCCGGATAGTCGAAGCGATAGCGGAAATTCTCGAAGAGCTTTCCTTCCTTCAGCACTTCGCCGGTGACATCGAGGCTGTAGACCTGCGAGCCGGCGACATCCGCCGCTTTGAGCTGCACCTTGGGGACGAGGACCGTCATCTCGACATCGGTGCGGCTGCCCTGCTTGCCGGGATAGTGAACGCCGAACTCGCCCTCGAGCTTCGGCGCGTTCGGATTGCGCAGCACGACGGAGCGAAGGATCTTGCCGACATCTTCTTCGTTGATCGGCGGAGGATCGTAGACTTTCGGCAGATCCGTCTTGTTGAACTGCATCTGAAAGATCGCCTTGAGAATCTCGTCGCCGTTTTTGCACGTCACTTCGATCTTGCTGACGAATGCGCCGTTGTTCGCGGCTGACTCGTTGAAGACCTTCGCGACGGCGGTGCGATCGCCGGCGGCTCCGCCGATCACGTCGACCGAGACGAGCTCGGCGAGCGCGTCGTTCGAGTCTCCCATCGGATTCCAGAGGCGATAGTCGAAGCCGTTGTGCGGCAGATAGAACAGCATCCGCACGTTGTGGCCGAGGCTGGGGATGTAGTCGTACTTCCAGATCTCGAGGGGCTGGAGGAGGCGGGAGCAGTCGATCTGGAGCAGCTCGCCCGGCTCGCCGTGAATCAGATACATCCGCGCGCGGTCGGAGGTCAGGTACTTGTAGCGCGTCTTCGCTTCATCGAGACGTGCGTAGTATTCGTCCTTGAATGCGTGATTCGTGGTGCCTTGCGCCTTGTCGCGGCGGCGCCAGAATTCGGTGATGTAGATCTCGCGCTGCGCGTCGGTCTCGAGCATCAGGAAGGTATCGAGCTCGGTCGGCAGCATGATCGGCTCGACGTCCTTGAGGAACTCGCGATAGAGATCGGAGAGTGCGGCGATCTTCTCCTTCCGCTCGCGGCGGGAGAGCTTGCGAACGCCGCTGTCCTGCGCCGGAGAAGTTTTCTGCGGGTCAGGAGGAGGCGTCTGCGCGAGAATGTTCGCCGACAGACAGCAGACGACGCTCAGGCAGCAGACAGCAGACAGCAGCCGGCAGGTTATGAGTTGTTTGATTCTGCTGTCTGCTGTCTGCTGTCTGCTGTCTGCCATGGAAGGCCTCCGATGCGGATCTATCTCGACAACAACGCTACGACTCCGGTCCATCCGGATGTTCTTCGCGTCGCCTGTGACGCCATGCGCGACGTCTATGGCAACGCCTCATCAATTCACAAAGAAGGCCAGTCGGCGCGACGGATGATTGAAGATGCCCGCGAGCCCGTTGCCCGACTGCTATCGGCCACCGCGCGAGAAATCATCTTCACGAGCGGTGGTTCCGAGTCTAACAACGCTGCGATTTTCGGCGCGGTCCCTGCGGCCGGTCGTCATCACATTGTCACAACGGCGATCGAGCATCCCTCCGTGCGCGAAGCGGCCGCGGTGCTCGGCCGCCGCAACTGCGAAGTCACGTTCGTCGCGCCGGAGCGGAGCGGCGCCGTTGACGCGAATCGTGTGATCGAAGCGTTGCGCGAGGAGACGCGGCTCGTCGCGGTCATGCTGGTCAACAACGAGACCGGCGTGGTGCAGCCGGTGATGGAGATCGGGCGCGTCTGCCAGGAGCGCGGCATTCATCTGCACTGCGATGCCGTGCAGGCCGCCGGCAAGCTCGACATCGACGTCAACGCCCTCGGCGTCACGACTCTCTCGCTTTCCGCGCACAAGATGCATGCCCCGAAGGGCATCGGCGCGCTCTACGTGCGCCGCGAGACGGTTCTCGATCCGTTCGTCGTCGGCGGTGCACAGGAGCGGCGGCGCCGCGCGGGAACGGAGAACGTGCCGCTCGCCGCAGCATTCGGCGCCGCGGCGACGCTGGCCGCGGATGCGAGCGTGCGGCCGATGATCGCGTCGATGCGGAAACGGTTCGAATCGGCGATGCGCGAGGCATTCGGAGAGCGGGTGACGATCAACGGCGCCGAGGTCGAGCGCGTGCCGAACACGAGCAGCGTCACGTTCCATGGCGCCGATGCGGAAGGAATCGCGATCGCACTCGACCTGGAAGGGATCGCGGTGTCGACGGGTGCAGCTTGTTCGTCGGGCCGCGTGGAGCCGAGCGGGATCCTGCTCGCGATGGGGTTGAGCCCGGAAGAGGCGAAGTCGACCGTGAGAGTCTCGTTGTCGCGAATGACGACAGGGGAGGAGATCGAGCGGGCGATCACGGCGTTCAGGAGGGTCGTGGGGAGGTGCTCTTGAGGGTGCGTGGATACGCGGGCTCGGGGGCTCGCGGTCCAACCACCCCGCCGGGCCTGCGCGCCCGCGTATCCTCGCAACCGCCATCGAATAACTCTTGAACCCGTGGCGTTTCTTTGTCATTGTTGCAGACGGTCCTCATGTCGGAAACCTCCCGCGACGCCGCGATCCTTCAGGGCGATCTCTCACGCATCCAGTTGCCGGACGTCCTGAGCTTTATCGCCATGATCCGGGCGAACGGGAAGCTCACGCTCATGCAGGGGCAGCTCGAGCGCACCATCGTCTGGAAAGATGGCGAGATCGTGTTCGCGAACTCGAATTCTCCGGAGCACTCGCTGGGGAATTTCCTCCTGCGCAACGGCAAGATCAATCAGGCGCAGTACGACGAGTCGAAGCGGCGCGTGACGCCGCAGATGCGGCACGGAAAAGTGCTCGTGCAGATGGGCGCGCTCTCGCCGAAGGATCTATGGTGGGGCGTCAAGAATCAGGTCCTCGAGATCATCTACTCGCTCTTCACCTGGAAGGACGGGTCGTTCGGCTTCTACGAGTCGGTCGAAGAGATCGCGATGGAGCGCATCGTCCTCTCGATCAACACCTCGAGCGTGATCATGGAAGGCATCCGCCGTCTCGATGAGACCGCGCGGATCAAGGAAAAGATCACCAGCCTGGACATGATCTTCATGAAGGTACCGGGCGAGCAGCCCGACTTCGAAGATCTGGAGATGAGCGAGCACGAGATCGAGGTCTACAACCACATCGACGGGCATCTCACGATCCGCGAGCTGATCGGCGTATCGGATATGACCGAGTTCGAAGTGACGCGCATCCTCTTCCAGCTCGTCTCGGCGCGGCTCATCGAAGTGTCGCCCGAGGAAAAGCCGTTCCGCCCCGTGTTCCTCGATGTCGAAGATTCGCCCGAGCTTTTGAAAGTGATCTCGACGTACAACGACATGTTCGGCCGTCTCTATGAGGCGCTGCAGGCAAAAGTTGGGGAAGACGCCGCGCGCGACATCTTCATGACGGCGCTGCAGGCGTCGGAGAGCGATGATCTCTGGGCCGGTGTCTTCTTCGATCAGTACGGCCGCTTCGACGAGAACATGCTGATCGCGAACATCTCGGAGCTCCCGTTCGAACGGCGCAAAGCCGTGCTCGATGAGGGCCTCAACACGCTGCTGTCGGTCCAGCTCTTCGAGGTGTCGCAACACCTCGATGCCGCGGGGAAGGTGGACGTGTTCCGCTTCATCTCGGATCAGAAGGCGTCGATCGAGAAGGCACTGGCGTAGGCGGGGCGCGCGGTTACGCGGGCCCGTGGGCGGGGGGTGGACCTGCGAGCCCGCGTAACAGCTTGCATCCACGGTATCCTTCGCCCCGCATGTACCCAACCCTTCTCAAGTTCGGTTCCTTCGAGATCACGACGTTCGGGCTGATGATGTTCATCGCCTTCGTCTCGGCCGGCTGGATTCTCTCCAAGCAGTTTCAGAAGTACGGCCTGACGGACGATCTGGCGTCGTCGATGGTGATGTATGCCGCCATCGGCGGTATCGCCGGCGCGAAGATCTACTACGCGATTCTCTTTCACGACTGGCATCTCCTCTTCGATCGCGCGGGACTCGTCTGGTACGGCGGTCTCCTCGGCGGCTTTCTCGCGTGCGCGTGGCTCCTCCGTCGTCGCCGCGTCGACTTTCTGACCGCGGCGGACGCAACGGCGCCGGCCCTCGCAATCGGCTACGCATTCGGACGCATCGGATGCTTTCTCGTCGGCGATGACTATGGCCGTCCGACGAGCGGCTGGTGGGGCGTTGCGTTTCCCAAAGGCTCACCGCCGACGACAGCCGAGGCGTTGCGCGAGTTCGGAGTGAAGCTGGATCCGTCGATTCCTGCGTATGAAGTGCTGCGCGTGCATCCGACGCAACTCTACGAATCGGCGGCGGCGTTCGTGATGTTCGCGATATTGATGTGGTACTCGCGACGCACTCATTTCAAGGGGCGTGCGTTCGCGCTTTTCCTCGGCATGATGGGGATCGAAAGATTTCTCGTGGAGATCGTGCGGGCGAAGGATGATCGCTTCTTCGGTCCGTTCACGGTGGCGCAAGCCATTTCGTGCGGGCTTCTGGTGACGGCGATCTTGGTGTGGGCTCGGGCACCCAAAGCAGATACATCGCGGCAATGAAGAAATCACCGTCATCCCGAGCGGCGAATCTGGCGATGCCTAGTTCCTTCTCCCCCGTGCGCGGGGGAGAAGGGACTATCTCAGGCTCAGCGAAGTCGAGATGGGGATGTGCGGGAGGCGCGCGACATGACCTTCGTGCCGCGGGTCCCTCGACTTCGCTCGGGATGACGCGCTCGGCATAAACTGAGCCCGAAAAGATGACTTTCACTTTTTTGAGCGCGGGCGAGTCCCACGGACCGCAGCTCACGACCATCGTCAGCGGCATGCCCGCGGGCGTGCCGCTCGATCGCGCGCGCATCAATCGCGATCTGCAGAGACGCCAGCACGGCTACGGCCGCGGCGGGCGGATGAAGATCGAGAGCGATGAAGTCGAGATCGCCGGCGGCGTGCGCGGCAGCGAGACGCTCGGCGGCCCAATTGCCATCGTCGTGAAGAACAAGGACTACGAGAACTGGCAGGCGGCGATGGATCCCTGGCGGCTCGATGAGTCCGAAGCCCACAAGCGGCGCGTGCATGCGCCGCGGCCGGGTCATGTCGATCTGCCGGGCGGGATGAAGTACGACCGGCGCGATCTGCGCGACATCCTCGAACGCGCTTCCGCGCGTGAGACGACCTCGCGCGTTGCGGCGGGCGCGCTTGCGAAGGAGCTGCTGCGCGCGTTCGGCATCGAGATTCGCAGCGGAGTGGTCTCCGTCGGCGCAGCGGGCGATCCGGAGTACTCGCCGGCCTGGGAAGAATTGGCGAGTGTCGACGAAGAATCGCCGCTGCGTGCGATCAACCGCGCGCACGAGCCGGCGATGATCGCCGAGGTCGACAAGGCGAAGGAAGCGGGCGAGACACTCGGCGGCACCATCGTCGTCGCGGCGAAGAATGTCCCTCTCGGTCTCGGTTCGTTCGTGCAATGGACGGAGAAGCTCGACGGCCGCATCGCGCGCGCGATCATGTCCATTCACGCGGTGAAGGGCGTGGCGATCGGCGACGGCATCGCCGCGGCGCGCAAGCCCGGTTCCGAAGTGCATGATGCGATCTACCGCGACGAGCAGCGTGGCTATCACCGCACGACGAATCGCGCGGGCGGTCTGGAGGGCGGGGTCACGAATGGTCAAGATGTTGTCGTTCGTGCCTTCATGAAACCGATCTCGACGCTCCGCCGCGGCCTGCCTTCGATCGACATCGAGACGAAAGAGACGCACCGCTCGCAGTGGGAGCGGAGCGATGTGACCGCGGTTCCGGCATGCGGAGTGGTCTGCGAGGCGATGCTGGCGATCGCGCTCGCCGGTGCGATGCGCGAGAAATTCGGAGGCGATTCGCTGCGGGAGATGCGGCGCAACTACGACGCGTATCTCGCGCAGCTCGCGGAGTGGTGATCCTCCTCGCGCTGGTTCTCGCAACGGGCTACGTCGCCGACAGCGATTGCAAGCCCTGCCATCGCGCGATTTACGACTCCTATCAGCACGTCGGCATGTCGCAGTCCTTCTTCAGGCCGCGCGCCGATCGTGCGATCGAAGATTTCGGCAAGCCGTTCTTTCATGCGAAGTCGCAGCAATGGATGGAGATCGCGCGCCGCGACGGACGCCTGCTGTTTCGTCGATGGCAGCTCGCACCGGATGGCAAGCCGATCAACCTCTTCGAACAGCCGGTCGATTGGATCCTCGGCTCCGGCCGTCATGCGCGGACGTATCTCTATCAACTGCCCGGCGGCGAGCTCTATCAACTGCCGCTCGCGTGGTACTCGCAGGAGAAGCAGTGGGGCATGGCGCCCGGCTATGACCGCGCGGATCACGATGGCGTGACGCGGCGCGTGCGGCAGGAATGTCTCTTCTGCCACAACGCCTATCCAGCCGTTGCACCCGAGCCAGCGTCGTACTGGCGATCGCAGAGCGTTCCTCGATCGTTGCCCGAGGGAACGGGATGCCAGCGATGTCACGGTCCGGGTGAGAAGCATGCGCGCGGCAACATCAATCAGATCTTTTCGAGCATCGTGAATCCGATGCGGCTCGATCCGCAGAAACGCAGGGATGTCTGTTACGAGTGCCACATGCAGCCCTCGGTCGCGATTCCCGCGATGCGGCGCTACGGGCGCGACATCCATTCCTTCCGTCCCGGCGAACCGTTGTCGGATTACGAGGTGAAGATCGATGTCGTCGATCACTCGATCCCGCAGCCGGAGCGCTTCGAGATCAATCATCATCCGTATCGCCTCGAACAGAGCCGTTGTTTCCGTGAGAGCGAGGGGCGGCTCACGTGCCTTACGTGTCATGACCCGCATCGCAAGGTCCCGGCGGAAGAGCGAGCGGCGCATTACCGCGCCGCCTGCATGAGCTGCCACACGGAGATTCTCGCGCGACACGTGCCGGCAATCGATGCAGCGGCGGATTGCGTGTCGTGTCACATGCAGGCGCGGAGAACGCAGGATGTGGTGCATGTCGTGATGACCGATCACTTCATCCGGCGCAGGCCGGGCGGTCCGGAACTCCTTGCGCCTCGCGACGAACACGAGCCGGATCTGGACGACGTCGTCGTCACCGATGCCAATGCGGACCTGTATCGTGCCGCGGCGGTCATTCGCATCGAGGGCGGCATGAACGCGGGCTCGGTGAAGAAGATGCAGCAGATGGTTGAGCAACAGAAACCGGCAGAGCTCGAGCCTTATCTCGATCTGATGTTCGGCCAGATGAAGCAACGCGACTTCGTGGGGGCGGAGAAGACCGCGTCGACGATCCTCGTACGCGACCCGAACAACGCGCAGGCGCTCCAGTGGCTCGGTCTCGCACAGTTCAACCTCGGCAGAAAAGAGGACGGCATCGCAACCATACGCCGTGCCGCGAAGCTCACTCCCAACGATCCCGAGGTCCACTACAACCTCGGTGTCGTGGTGCGCTCCATCGCGAGCTTGGAACGTGCGGTCGCGCTCCGGCCGAATTACGCGCAAGCATGGTTTCTGCTCGGCGGGTTGTATGCGGAGCAGAAGCAATTCGAGCGCGCCATCGAGGCATACGAGCGAACGCTGGACCTCGAACCGCGATCCCTGCCTGCCTGTGCGGCTATCGTCAACGCGTTGAACGCCGCGCGGAGGAGCGAGGAAGCGGCGAGATACGCGAAGCATTGCGCCGCCCGCTGACGACCCGCGAGGCGAAACCAGAATGTGTCGTCACTCCTCCTGCTGCCTGCGGTCTGCTGTCTAATAGCGCAGTGATCGACAAACGTGCCATCCGCGATCTCTTCCCCGTCACGAAGAACGTCGTCTACTTCAACCACGCCGCGGTCGGTCCGCTCTCGTCGCGCGCCAGCGAGGCGATGATCTGGCATGCGCGTGATCAGCGCGATTATGGCGCGACGCATTGGCGGGAGTGGTATTCGGAGCACGATCGCGCGCGCGCCGCGGCGGCAACGCTCATCGGCGCCAACGAGAAAGAGATCGCGTTGCTCAAGAACACCTCCGAGGGGCTGTCGTTCGTCGCGGAAGGATTACGGTGGCACGAGGGCGACAACGTCATTACGACCGGCGTCGAGTTTCCCTCGAACTGGACGCCGTGGAAGCGCCTCGAGCGGCGTGGGGTCGAATGCCGTGTCGCATCGTTGCCGACAGTGGAAGAGATCGAGCTGCTCATTGACGCGCGCACGCGGCTCGTCACTGTTTCGTCCGTCGCGTTTCACAACGGCTTCGTGGCGGATGTCGAAGCGATCGGCGCGTTATGTGCGCGCCGCGGCGTGCTCTTCTGCGTCGATGCCATCCAGTCGCTCGGCGTCATTCCGATTGATGTGCGGCGAGCGAAGGTCGCTTTCCTTGCGGCCGACGGACATAAGTGGATCTGTGGTCCCGAGGGAGCGGCGGTGTTCTACGTGGCAGCGGAGCATCGCGATGAGCTGGACGTGGTGGAGAGCGGCTGGACGAACATCGATCGCAAAGGAAAGTTCATCGGGTGTGACGTCGATCTGCTGCCGGACTCGCGGCGATTCGAAGCGGGTTCGCTGAATACGAATGGGATCTACGGCCTGCGCGCGGCGCTCGAGCTGCTGCTCGAGATCGGGATCGAGGAAATCCACGCAGAGGTGTTGCAGCTCTCGACGCGGCTCGCGAACGAGTTGCGGTCGCTCGGTTTCGATGTAGGACAGGCGCCCTCGCCTGTCCCGATTGACGACAGGCGAGGGCTCCCTTCGCACGCATCCGGAATCGTCGGTGCCGCTCCACCATCTGTAGAAACCAGCATCGTCCGTCTGCACCGGCTCCTCGACGAAGAGCACATCATCTCCGCGCCCCGCGAGGGGTTGCTGCGTTTCTCGCCGCATTTCTACAACGACGATTCGGAGATCGATCGCGTCATCGAAGTGCTGCGTCGTATCATCTAATCCATGGTGATCACGATTCTGTTGTGCGCAATCGCGCTGCTTTGCGGCGTGGGGCTTGGGTGGGTGGTTGGGAGTGGCCGGTCGCGCGATCGAATCGCGCGGGCCGAACAGGAACGCGCCGTCGCCGAGGCGCGGCTGAACGATCTTCAGCGGATGGAGAACGCGTTCGCCGCGACTGCGCAGCGCGTCTTCAGCGACGTCGGCAAGTCGATCGTGCAGCAGAACAAGGTGCAGGTCGATGGCTCGCTCGACACGAAGAAGGCCGAGATCGCGACGCTGCTCGATCCGCTCAATCGCATGCTCGATCAATATCGCGGCGAGCTCCTGAAGAGCGAGCGGATGCGCACCGAGGCGTATGGCGGATTGCAGCAGCAGATCAAGACGCTGCTGTCGGCGCAGGAGTCGGCACAGCGCGAAGCCGCGCGGCTCGCGAATGCGCTGCAGTCACCGACGGTGCGCGGCTCATGGGGCGAGAACACGCTCAAGCGCTGCATCGAGCTCGCGGGCATGAGCGAGTTCTGCGACTTCGAGACGCAGGAGACGTTCTTCGGCGATGACGGACGGCGTCTGCGCCCCGATGTGATCGTGCACCTGCCGAATCATCGAGTGATCGCGATCGATGCGAAGGTGCCGCTGACCGAATACACCTCCGCGGCGAACGAGTCGGACGAAGCGAGGAAGCGCGAGTATCTCGCGCAGCATGTGAAGACGCTGCGCCGCCACATCGAGTCGCTCAGCCGCCGTGAGTATCAGGCTGCCGTCGGTGACACGCTCGACTTCACGGTGATGTTCCTCCCCGGCGAGCACTTCCTCTCCGCGGGACTCATCAGCGATCCGACGCTCTTCGATTTCGCCGCGGAGAAGAAAGTCGTGCTCGCGTCACCCACCGTGCTTCTGCCTCTTCTTCGCGCAGTGGCAACAGGCTGGAAGGCGGAGCGCACCGAGGAAAACGCGAAGAAGATGCACGACGCGGGGGTCGAGCTCTTCAATCGCTTCGTCCGCGTGATGGAGCTGATCGCGGAGACCGGTTCCTCTCTGCAGAAGACGGTAGAGAAGTACAACGCTGCGATCCGCTCGATCGACACACGCCTCTGGCCGAAAGGCGAAGAGCTGCAGCGGATGTCGGGCAACGGCAAGGAGCTCGGCGCACTCGATCAGATCGAGGCGATTCCGCTCGAGTCGTCGAAACTGCGGCTGACGATGCAGCAGACTGAGCCGGGCGATGTGGTGAAGATGGGATAGGCGTGTAGGACAGGCGCCCTCGCCTGTCAGGGTTGTGCCTATCGCGGCTGTGCTGGACAGGCGAGGGCGCCTGTCCTACACTGCCCGCCACCATGAACGCTCACCTCGAGGTAAACGAGTCGACGCCCCACTTCGACTCGCGTCTTTGGCTCCATCACGGTCGTCGATAACTACGACTCCTTCACCTACAACCTTGTCCAGCAGATCGAACGCATCGCGGGCGAACGCCTGCGCGTCGTGCGCAATGACGCGTTCGATCCCGAAACGCTGATCGCCGAGCGGCCGCGGGCGATCATCATCTCGCCCGGTCCCGGTACGCCGTCGCGCGCCGGCCGCGTCGTCGAGCTCATTCGCGCCAACACGTCCATCCCCCTCCTCGGCGTCTGCCTCGGTCATCAGGCGATCGGCGAAGCGTTCGGCGCGCGCGTCATCCGCGGCCCGGTGCCGGTGCACGGCAAGGTCACGAACATCACGCATCAGGGCGCGCGTCTGTTCCGCGATTGTTCCTCGCCGATGCAGACCGCGCGCTATCACTCGCTGATCGTCGAGCGCGCGACTCTCCCCGCGGATCTTCTCGTCGATGCGGAGAGCGATGACGGCTCGATCATGGCGGTGTCGCACGCGACGCGCCCGATCTTCGGCATCCAGTTCCATCCGGAGTCCTACGGCACGGCCGGTGGCGATCAGTTGATCCGCAATTTTCTGGGGGGTGCGCGATGATCGCCGCATCGATCAAGCGTCTCGTCGATGGTCAACATCTTGACCGTGTTGAGATGCACGCGCTCTTCTCGCAGATGATGGACGGCGCGCTCAGCGACGCGCAGAAGGCGGCGCTGCTCGTGGCGCTTCGGATGAAAGGGGAGACGCCTGAAGAGATCACCGGCGCGGCCCTGGCAATGCGCGAGCGCGTGACGCCGCTGCACGTCGAGGACGATCACCTCATCGATACCTGCGGTACCGGCGGCGACGGCTGCGGGACATTCAACATCTCGACCGTCTCCGCGCTCGTCGCGGCAGGAGGCGGTGCAACCGTGGCGAAGCATGGCAACCGTGCGGTCTCCTCGGCCTGCGGCAGCGCCGACGTGCTCTCCGCGCTCGGCGTCCACATCGATCTCGATGCCGAGAAGATGGCCCAGGTTCTCCGCCGCACGAAGATCTCATTCCTCTTCGCGCCGAAGCTGCATCCGGCGATGAGCGCCGTCGTCGGTGTCCGCCGCGAGCTCGGCGTCCGGACGATCTTCAACGTCCTCGGGCCGCTCACGAATCCGGCATTCGCGCGGCGGCAGGTGCTCGGCGTTTATGCGCCGCATCTCGTGAGCGTGGTCGCTCGAGTGCTCGCCGCGCTCGGCGCGAAGCATGCGCTCGTGGTCCACAGTCACGATGGGCTCGATGAGATCTCGCCGGCGGCTGCGACCCACGCGTGCGAAGTGCGCGATGGCGAGCTGCGTGAGTTCGATCTGTCGCCCGAGGAATTGGGGATCGAGCGGCATGGGCTGGATGCGCTCGCGGGCGGTGACGCTGCGGAGAACGCGCGAATCGCACGGCGCATCCTCGAAGGGGAGACAGGCGCGAAACGCGAAGTGGTGATCGCAAACGCAGGCGCTGCACTGTACGTCTCGGGTTTGGCCGCGTCGCTGCGCGAAGGGGTCGAGCTCGCACGTCAGTCGATCGACAGCGGCAACGCCTTGCAAAAACTCGAGCAGTTGATCGCGGTGACGAAGGAGCTCGCATGAGAGGGAATCCAGTGGGGCACAGGCGCCCTCGCCTGTGCACGGGAGGATCCGTCGCATGAGTGACATCCTCGACAAGATCGTCGCGACCACGCGCGCGCGATTGCTGCCGAAAGAAACGCCGCATGCCTTCGCCGCGGCGCTCTCACGCCCAGGCGTGAATGTGATCGCCGAGATCAAGTCTGCCTCACCCTCCGCGGGAAGCATCGTCGAGAATCCCGAGGTCGAGTCGATCGCCGCCGAGTATCGGCGCGGCGGTGCGGCCGCGATCTCGGTCGTGACGGAGCCGGACTTCTTTCGTGGCTCGACCGCATGGCTTGCGCGCGCGAAGAGCGCCGGGCTTCCCGTGATCATGAAGGACTTCATCGTCGACGAGCGCCAGCTGCTGCATGGCATCGCGGCGGGGGCGAACGCAATCCTCCTGCTCGCATCTCTTCTCGATGGCCCGCAGATTCGCGCGTTCATCGCGCTGCTCGATCAATTCGGCTGCGATGCGCTCGTCGAAGTACACGACGAGGCGGAGCTCGAGCGTGCCGTGGACGGCGGGGCGCGCCTCATCGGCGTCAACAACCGCAACCTGCGCGACTTCCGTGTCGACCTCGCGACGTCAGAGCGACTCTCGCCTCTGATGCCGGCCGGCACGCTCCGCGTCGCGGAGAGCGGGATCAAGACTCGTCAAGATGTTGACCGTCTGCGTGCCGCGGGTTTCGACGGCTTTCTCGTCGGTGAATCGCTGCTGCGGCAACGCGATCGCTGCGCCGCGGTTCAGGAGCTCGCGCGATGATGGTCAAGATCTGCGGCCTGACACGCGCCGAAGACGCGCAGCTCGCAACGTCGCTGGGAGCTGACTTTCTCGGCTTCATCTTCGTGAAGTCGTCGCCTCGCTATCGCACGGCCGATGACATCGCGCGGATCTCCGACGCTCTCGGCCCGCATCGTCCCAGGCTCGTCGGTGTCTTTCGTGACGAGGATCCCGAGGTCGTGCGAGCGATCGCGCAGAAGGTGCCGCTCGATTTCGTCCAGCTGCACGGATCGGAATCGGATGACGACATCCGCGCGATCGGGCTGCCGGCGATCAAGACGATGCACATGGGTGACGCGCTCCCTGACACGACGCTGCACCCGACTGCCGAATGGCTGCTGTTCGATACGCCGGGAGGCGGCACGGGCCGGCGATTCGACTGGTCGCTGCTGCAGCAGTACGACCGCAGCAAGCGGTTTCTCCTCGCTGGCGGGATCAACGCGGACAACGTCGCCGCGGCGATCGCGGCGGTCCGTCCCGACGCGATCGATCTCGCGAGCGGCATCGAGTCTGCCCCTGGCATCAAGGACCACGCGAAGCTCACACAGTTGTTCGAAGGGATCAAACGATGACTGCACTTCCGGATCGCCGCGGATTCTTCGGAGAATTCGGCGGCCGGTTCGTTCCAGAAACGCTGATGGCCGCGCTCGACGAATTCGAGACGGCGTACAAGAACCTCCGCCGCGATCGCGAGTTCCGGCGCGAGCTCGATGAGGTGCTCGCCGATTTCGTCGGACGTCCGACTCCGTTGACCGAGGCGAAAAAGTTCGCGGAGCTGTGCGGAGTGGGGCGGCTGTTCCTCAAGCGCGAGGACCTGAACCACACCGGCGCACACAAGATCAACAACGCGGTGGGACAGGCGCTGATCGCAAAGCGGATGGGGAAGACGCGCATCATCGCGGAGACCGGCGCGGGCCAGCACGGCGTCGCCACCGCCACCGCGTGCGCGCTCCTCGATCTGCAATGCGTCGTCTACATGGGCGAAGTCGACATGGCGCGGCAGGAGCTCAACGTGTTTCGCATGCGGCTCCTCGGCGCGGAAGTCGTGCCGGTTTCCAGCGGCACCCGCACGCTGAAGGATGCGATCAACGAGGCGATTCGCGACTGGGTCACGAACGTGCGCACGACGCACTACATCATCGGCTCAGTTCTCGGGCCGCATCCGTATCCGCTGGTCGTACGCGATTTCCAGTCGGTGATCGGCCGCGAAGCGCTCGCGCAACTGAGGAAGAAGGTCAACATGTTGCCGAACGTGGCGGTGGCCTGCGTCGGCGGCGGCTCGAATGCGATCGGTCTTTTCCACGAGATGGTGAAGCATCCGGAGATCAAGCTGATCGGCGTCGAGGCAGGCGGGCGCGGCCCCGAGCTCGGCAATCATGCCGCCCGCTTCTCCGGCGGTGCCCTGGGCGTCCTGCATGGGACGCGCTCGATGGTATTGCAGGATGAGTTCGGACAGATCGCCGAGACGCATTCGATCTCCGCGGGCCTCGACTATCCGTCGATCGGACCGGAGCATGCGTACCTGCAGTCGATCGGACGCATCGAGTATCACGACTGCAACGACGCGTTAGCCCTCGAGGCCTTTCACAAGCTGAGCGAGACCGAGGGGATCATCCCGGCGCTGGAGTCGTCGCATGCGCTGGGATGGCTGATGCGGAATCCGATGCCCGGCGCGGTGGTGGTCGTGAATCTCAGTGGACGCGGCGATAAGGACGTGCCACAGGTGGCGGCGCATGAATCGCATTGAGTCTCTCTTCAAGTCGCTTCGAAAATCGAAACGATGCGGCGTCATTGCATACGTGACGTGCGGTGACGGCGAGACCGTCCGGTTCGTGGAGGAGCTCGAAGCTGCGGGCGCAGATGCGATCGAGCTCGGTATTCCGTTCTCCGATCCGATCGCGGACGGTCCCGTGATTCAGGCCGCATCACAACGCGCGCTGACGAAGGGCGCGACGATTCGCGATGTCTTCACCATCGCGCGCGCGATTCGCGAGCGCTCGCAGATTCCGCTGATCGCATTCTCGTATCTGAATCCGATCATGCGCTACGGGATGGATCGCTTTGCCGCGGACGCCGCGGCGGCGGGCATCGATGGCGCGTTGATTACCGATCTTCCGCCGGAGTCCGCCGATGGAACGTTTCAGAAGGCGGGACTCGGAACGACGTTTCTGCTCGCGCCGACTTCGACCGACGCACGCATCCGCGCCGTCGATCGCGCATCGCGCGGCTTCGTCTATTACGTGTCGACGACGGGCGTGACCGGTACGAGGAACGAGCTCGATCCCGCACTCATCGCGCGACTCGCCGAAGTGCGTTCGAAACTGCGCAATCCGATCGCCGTCGGTTTCGGCATCTCGCGGCCCGAGCATTACGAGCTCCTGCGAGACAAGTGCGATGCGATCGTCGTCGGCAGTGCGATCGTCCGCGCGATCGGCGAGGGAAGGCCGCCCGGGGACGTGCTGCGAGGGATCATTGGAGAGCGGGCGTCCCGCCCGCATTGATCGGGCGTCTCGCCCGATCAACCTTTGGTCGCCGGGCGAGACGCCCGCTCTCCACTGTGCTATCCTCCCCCGACCAAAATGAATCGCACGTTTGCCCCGAACTGGTTTTATTACGGCTATTACAGCTAGCCAGGGGCTCGTGTACGCGCCCCGCTGGACGGAGGGGCGCTCGAACAGCAGACAACGATCGAAACCCCCTTCCCCGGCGCGGGAAGGGGGTTTTTGTTTATGGATCGAGAGTTTGCCGAGCAGGAGCTCATCCGGTTGCGCGAGGCCATCGACCGCGTCGATGAAGTTCTCGTCAAGCTGCTGAACCAACGCGCCAGGTACGCCATCGAGATCGGCGAGATCAAGGGGTTGCTTTGGCTTCCCATCTACGCCCCTGAGCGCGAGAAGCAAGTCCTCAGAAACGTCGAAACCGCATCGGCCGGACCGCTAGAGGATGCCGCGGTGCGGCGTCTATTCGAACGAATCATCGATGAGTCGCGTCGTGCCGAGCGGGAAGCGGCCGTGCGGACCACATAAAGGAGAAGACTCATGGTCATCGTGATGGAGAAGCACGCAGCAGAAGAGAAGATCGAGCGCGTCGTCGCGGAGCTCAGCACCCGCGGGTTCGACGTTCATCGTTCCACCGGCACGGATCAGACGGTGCTGGGCGTCGTCGGGCATGTCGACACGATCGACACGCGCGAGTTCGAGTTGTTCGACGGGGTGCAGGAGGTGGTTAGAGTCAGCGAGCCGTTCAAGCTGACGAGCCGGACGTGGAAACGCGAGAACACGGTGATCAAAACGCGCGGCGTCGAGATCGGCGGCGATCAGGTCGTCGTGATGGCCGGCCCCTGCACGATCGAGAGTGAGCATCAGGTGTTCGAAACGGCGAGGCGCGTCGCGCGTGCCGGTGCGCGCGTGCTGCGCGGCGGCGCGTACAAGCCGCGCACCTCGCCGTATGCGTTTCAGGGGATGGGCGTCGACGGGCTCAAGATCCTCCGCGCCGCGGGCGACGAATTCAACATGGCGACGGTGTCCGAGGTGATGGAGATCTCGCAGATCGAAGGGATGCTGCCGTATGTCGACATCCTGCAGGTCGGCGCGCGCAACATGCAGAACTTCAATCTGCTGTCTGCCGTCGGTCAGATTCGCAAGCCGATCCTGCTCAAGCGCGGCATGTCGGCCACGATTCAGGAGTGGCTGCTCGCGGCGGAGTACATCATGGCCGGCGGCAACTACGAGGTGATCCTCTGCGAGCGCGGCATCCGCACGTTCGAGACGTACACGCGCAATACATTCGACATCTCCGCGATCCCCGTGCTCAACAAACTCTCGCACCTGCCGGTGATCGGCGATCCGTCGCACGCGGTGGGGCGGCGCGACAAGGTGATGCCGCTCGCGCGCGCGGTGATCGCAGCAGGCGGCGACGGTCTGCTGATCGAAGTGCACCACGATCCGGAGAAGGCCGTGTGCGATGGCCCGCAGTCGCTCTATCCCGATCAGTTCGCGCGGTTGATGGATGAGCTGAGGATCATCGTGCCGGCGGTGGGGAGGTCGGTGTGATGGTTGGGTGCTGGGGCGCTGGGGTGCTGGGTGATGACGGATTGGGCATCATTTGATGTACGACTCGCTGCATGCGGACGACGATCAATATTGACGACGAGTTGCTGGCCCAGGCTGCGCGACTGACGGGCACGACCGAACGAACGGCACTTGTTCATGAGGGGTTGCGCGCTCTCGTTCAGCGTGAGAGCGCGCGGCAGTTGGCGCGACTGGGAGGCACCGAGCCCCGTCTTCGGCGGATTCCCCGGCGTCGCAGCCGGTGATCCTCATCGATACATCGGCGGATGTTCATCTTCTCGCCTCGGTGACGCTGATCACGGTTCCGGCGGCGCGGGCACTTCCTGCGCCTTTCGAATCTTCTCGCACAGCTCTTCGTATGTGCGCTGCGCTTTTCTTCTGCGGAGCGTGAAGCGGATGCGGGCCCTCGAACGGCGGCCGAAGACGGTGATGATCGCGTCCCGGATCGCCATCCGCGCGACGCCATAGGCGATGAACGGGAGGGCGAAAGCGGCCGTGATCCAGCCGCCCTCGTGGCCGATTGCGATCGCGATGAGGAAGAGCACCGAGGAGACTCCAAACGGAGTGAAGATTCCGAGCAGGCTGATGGAATCGTGCAATGTCACGAGCAACACGTCCTCGAAGAATACGCGGCGGCGGCGGATGTGAAACGCATCCTGCTCGTCGACCTCGAGGGCGTTGTCGCGCTCGTACACGGAGGTGCGCGTCGCGAGATCTCCGAAGGCTCCGACATACCGGCGTTTCGAGCGGGTCATTTGAGAAAGAACTCCTTGAACATCAAGATCCCCATGCCGATGTCGAAGATCGCAATGAAGATCGAGATGATGAGTCCGAAGTACTGCTCACGCGAGCCTTCAGGATCGCGAAATCCGCGGACCACGTAATAGAACGTGAGGAAGCCCAGCGGGATCCCGATCATGAATGCGCTGAAGATGAAACCGGCGAACGAGATCCCGAGCGCGAGCCCACGCCAGTTGCGAATCGTTTTGTGAACTTCGCCGCCATCCTTCGTCATCCGATCGAAACATGCGGGACAGTATTTGGCTCCGAACAAGTCGAGCTCGCACAACGCGCAGATGAAGAGCCCGCAGCGCTCGCAGGAAGTGACCGCAGCGTTTCTCGGATGGTTGGCGCAGGCGCTCGCACTCTCCGGTCCGCCGGCTCCGATCTGTTCCACGCGCGTCACGCGTTTCTGCGGATGGAACACGGCCGTGCTGAACATGCCGCGGCAGACTGTGCAGATATCTTCACCCGGTGTGACCTTTTCGAGTGCGATGGGCACTCCGCAGCGCGGGCAGGCAGGACCGACATAGGTGACGAAGCGCTGAGGAGACATATCAGGGGACGTTGATCACTCGCGTCTTCGCGGCCATATCGTGAATGCACATGCGCTCGGGGTTGAAGAGCGCGGCGATGTAATCGGCGCCGCAGAGCGAACCGGCGAAGAGACGCACGATGGGGCGGATCCATGCGTCGCGATTGGAGACGGGGCCACCATCCGCACGAACGACTTTGATCTTGAGCGCCAGCTTGCCGACGGTCTGTCCATTCCGCCGGATCATCAGCGCTTCATACGCAATCATGGCAACGAAAATGAGAATCACCATCGAGCCGCTGATCGCCATCTGCAGCCAGATGCTCTTGAACAGGATGGCGGCTGCCTGTGCGAGGCCACCCAGGACCTGAAACGGGATACCGACGACGATGCCGTCGATGAACTGAGCGCAGAATCGTCGAAGAATGGTCGCGTACTGCGCCTGCATGGGGTCGACGCCTGACTGCACGTCGAGCGCCTGCTCCGTCTTGCACGCCGCGCAGAACGGCTGTCCCTGCAGCGTGACGAGGCAATCGCCGCAGAACACGCGGCCGCAGCGCGTGCAGTGTTGCAGTCCTTCGAATGCGTCGAAGTGATTGAGGCAGTGAGGTGCAGTCGTTTCCGTCGAAGTCATTCGAGATTCACCACGCGCGTGTTCGCGACGAGATCGTGGATGCAGGTCTTCTGTTTGGTGACGAAGGCGGGAATGTAGTTCACCAGCCCGAGAATGTGAATCATCACGCCGCGCATGAGAGCGCGGCCCCACGCCTGACCGGCGGAGACGGGACTGCCGTCAGGCCGCACGACCTTGATGCGAAGTGCCATCTTGCCCAGCGTCTGTCCGCGAACGGAGATCATGATCGCGTCGTACGCGATGAGGCCGAGGAATACGAGAGCCCCGGTGATGAGGAACGTCGCGAGGAACGACTCGGGACCACTTCTTCTCGCGGCATCGAGAAAGGCAGCCGTGAGCATGACTCCGACGAACCATGTTCCCCAGAAAATGCCGCCGTCCAGGAAGCGTGCCGCGAGGCGCCGGCCGATCGTCGCCAGGCGAAGCTCGGAGCCGACACCGGACTGAATGTCGAGCACCTGCTCACTCTTGCACGACGCGCAGAAAGGCCGCCCATGAATGGTGACGAGACAGTCCCCGCAGTAGCTCTCGCCGCAGCGAGTGCAGGGGAGCACACCTTCGAGCTCATCAACGTGGTTTTTGCAGGGCATCGACTGGGCTTGCGGGGATAGTACGACAGTTCACTTTCGCTGCGTGAACAGCACGGACGTCAAGTCCCGCACGAAGTTTTCGCCGCTCGTGGCCTCGTCCTCGACGTCGAGCCGCTGGCGATAGGCAGCCGCGACTTCCTCCATCAGGTCGTAGCGCGCCGCTGGCTGCATGCGGTCGGCGCGCATGCAGATCGCGAGCAGCAGCTCACGCTCCTCGAGACTGATGCGATGGCGAATCATGCGCATGACGCGCGGCGTGCGCAGCGTGTTGTAGCGCCGCTCGCCCGCGAGCTCCGCGCGATACACGGCCGGCTTCGGCTCACGGATCACGAGCGTGTCCGCCACGAGATCGCCGAAGCGGCGGCGCAGTGGATCGACGATCGTCGTCACGGCCGCGACGCCATAGAAGAACGGGGCGAAGTCGATGACGCGCACGATGTTGCGAACGAGCGCCTGATGCAGTGAGAGCGGGAGGCCGCGCGCATCCACGACGCGAAGCGAAAGCGCGAGCTTTCCCGGCGTGCGGCCCTGCCCTCTGGTCTCCCACAGCATGTGCCACGCGAGCGGGATGACGAACCAGGCGGTGATGACGATCGCCGTGCTGATCGCCTGCGGCACCAGTGCATTCGTGATCGCGGCGAGGACCGAGCACATCCCGGCCGTAATCACGAAATCGATCATCACCGCGAGAAAGCGGCTGCCCGCGCCCGCCGGCTCGAGTGTGATCTCGACATGTTCCGGGGTCGCGATCGTCAACGTGCTCATGATTGCGAGTCCAACCTTCGCGCGAAGAGATAGAGCATCAACCCCGTGAAGAGCAGGATCGCGACGGCGATCTTCAAGCCATACGGAATCGTGTTCCCGGTGAACTGCGAGAACGAGCCTTCGATGAGTCCGGCGAATACGAGTGCCATTGCCGTCGCCAGCATGATGCGCCACACCGCGGGCAGCGCGCGCCGCAGCGATGCGCCGCGCGACAGATTGCCGGGCATCAGCAGCGCGCGCCCGGCGAGCAGTCCCGCGGCGCCGCCGAAGATGATCGACGGCAGCTCGAGCGCACCATGCGGTCCGACCCAGGCGAAGAAGAAGAGCGACACGCCGTCGAAGATGTACATCGCGGCGACTGCGCCGAGCAGCACGCCGTTGTAGAAGAGGAGCCACAGTCCGCCGACGATCGTCAGTGCGCCGAGTGAAAAAGCGAGGAAGGTGACCTGGATGTTGTGCGTGTAGAGCGACGCACCGAACGTCGTCGCTTTCTCCATCGTATCGATTCGCTCCTCCGCCTTTTCGAGCTTGGCCACGCGGTCGCGCGGCCGCTCGGTGAAAAACTCAGGCGGGATGATGCGCGGCCCGTTCGACGGATCGATCGCAATCGCTGCGGCGCCAGTGAGAGCGCCGAGGATGAACGCGAACGCTGCGATCGCGATCACGAACCGCTGCCGCCGGAACACCGAGGGGATCTCGTTCGTCACGAGCCGGACGAACGCCGGCGCGACCGGCTTCTCGTGCCCCGCGCGGTAGATGAAGCGATACGCGCGGCCCGCGAGGAGATTGAGGCGGCCGAGCAACTCGGGATTCGCGGTGTATGAACGGATGAGGTTGAGATCGGAGCAGGTGCGCCGGTACAGCTCAACCAAACGCTGCACCTCGTCATGCGTCAAATCCTCGGACGCAATCTCCGCATGCTCGATCGCATCTTCGAGTTGCTGCCACACCGGCGTGCGATTCGCGATGAATTTCTCGATGTTCATGGGAGTGAGTGACGAGTGACGAGTTGCGAGTGACGAGTGACGAGTTGCGAGTTGCGAGTTGCGAGTTGCGAGTTGCGAGTTGCGATTTTGCCTTTACTCGTCACTCGTTACTCGTAACTCGTCACTGAGCCTAAAGCATCTGCCTCCTCTTCACATCAATGTACGCGTTCACGGAGTCGACGCCTGCATCTTCGGGGGTCGAGTCGACGACGAGGGCGCCGCGCACGCGGAGGTCGCGCATCAGCTCCACGCGGCCGAGCCAGAGATCGCGTGCGACGAGGTTTTCCGACAATTCGATTTTGTTCGATGGCTGCTGCTGCGCGGCGGCCTTCAGGTTCGGATCGCTGAGTACCACGATCAGCGGCAAGTGCTGCGGCGCGAGCAACTCGACGGCGCGCAGCAACGCGAAGCGTTCTTCTTTCTCCGGCAGCACGGTGAGCATGAGGATCAGCGTGCGATGCTGCAGCCGGCGGCGAACGCTGGTCGCGAGCGCGACATAGTCGGTGAATCGATAGGCGGCCTCCAGCGACGTGACATACGACGTGATCGCGCGCAGATGCGCAGTGCCGCGCCCGGCGGGGAGTCCGCGATCGACTTCCGTGTCGAACGACACGATGCCGACGCGATCCTCCATCCGGTTGCAGATGTAGCTGAGCAGCACGGCTGCGTTGACGGCATGATCGAGCCGAGTGATCTGCGCGACGCGCGCCGCCATGCGATGGCCCTGATCGAGACAGAGAAGAATCTCCTGCGAGCGATCGAGACGGAACTCGCGTACGATCAGCCGGCCGTGCCGCGCGGAAGCGCGCCAGGCGATGTCGCGATAGTCGTCATCGATCACGTAATCGCGCAGGCGATCGAACTCGCGCCCCTTGCCGATGCGCGGCGCGGTTCGTGATCCGAGTCCGCGAAGCGCGAAGGCATTGAGCCGTTTGTGCAGGCGCCGCACGGCTTTCAGGTTCGGCAGTACGTGAATCTCGCTTGGCGCGCCGCTTGTGATGATGCGCTCGGCGAGGCCCCGATACGTCATCGCGATCGCTGGCGGCACGATCGCCGCCGAGCCGCGTGTGATGCCGCGCACCGGCATCTCCATCGTCAGTCGCTCGTTTTCACGGAGGCGGCCATACTTCGTCGTCGAGCTCCTGTCGACGAGGCTGGGCCAGAGCTGGCGCAGCGTGACGGAAAGTGGAGCGCGGACGTTTCGTCCGCTCAAGCTCACCTCGATGGACTCCGTCTCGTCGAGCGCCAGCGCGACTTTCTCCGCGCGATCCACCTCGATGTTCACGCGCCGCAATGCGAAGGCCTCGACCATCGCGGCAACGAGGACCGCGACGAAGCACGCGAGCACCACCCAGACGAACCAGGGCGCAATCGTGCATAGCAACGCGATCACGGCGTTGAGGATCAGCAGGCGGACGAGCAGCGGGCCGGGTCGCACGGTTAGCGCGGGACCTCCACGGCGTCGAAGATCCTTGCCAGCAGATCTTCCAGCGCCATCCCTTCCATCTCCGCCTCGGGGCTCAGCGTCACGCGATGTGCAAGGACCGGAGCGACGAGCGCCTTCACATCGTCGGGCGTGATGAAGTCGCGGCCTTCGAGCGCCGCGGCCGCGCGGCTCGACTCGAGCAACGCCAGCGATGCACGCGGCCCTGCTCCGATCTGCACCGCTTCGTCGCCGCGCGTCTTCGCGACGAGCTCCTGAATGTACTTGATGATGTCCGGCTCCACTCGAACCGTGCGCGCCACCGTGCGGCGCGCGTCGAAGAGCTCCTGCGCCGTGATCACAGGCTGCAGCGCTGCGACCATCTCATCGTGCAGCCGGTGTCCCTGCGCATACGCCTCGAGCATGCGCGCTTCGTCGCCGGCCTCGGGGAAATCGATCGAGATCTTCATGAGGAATCGATCGCGCTGCGCTTCCGGCAGCGGATACGTTCCTTCGAACTCGACGGGATTCTGGGTCGCGAACACGGTGAAGACCGGCGAGACTTCGTAGCGCACGCCATCGACCGTCACCGCGTTCTCCTGCATCGACTCGAGCAGCGCGGCCTGCGTGCGCGGCGGTGTGCGATTGATCTCGTCGGCGAGCAGGATGTCGGTGAACAGCGGCCCCGGCCGAAACGCGAACTCCTCGGTTTTCTGATTGAAGATGTTCGCACCGAGGAGATCGGCGGGCATGAGGTCGGGCGTGAACTGGATGCGGCGGAAGCGGCATCCGAGGAGGCGCGACACGGCGAGGGAGAGCAGCGTCTTGCCGGTGCCGGGCACGCCTTCCAGCAGTGTGTGTCCGCCGGCGAGCAGTGACGTCGTGGCGAGCCGCTTCACGCGGTCCTGGCCGAGGATGATTTGATCGAGGCGCTCGCGGAATTGCGCGAAGCGCGAGGCGATCTCAGTGATGGTCTGCATGCTCGAGTCTCCTGAACGATTCGTTGAGGATCGATAGTTGTCGGTAGAACGTCTCGGCGTCGAGGGTGTCGGATCTTGCGGGAGGCAGCAGGTTGCCGGTGAGCGTGGCGATGCGTTTCTGCAGTGCTTCGCCGCGGAGGCCGGTCTGTGCGGCGACGGCGTGCGTGAAGGCCTGATGATAGAGGGCGATGGCCTGCGCGTTGTTCATCGTCGCGTCGTACAGCGCGCCGAGGGAGACGACGAGATCGACGGCGTCGCTGCGCGATTCGCGATAGTCGTCTTCGCGCGGGCCGATGCTTCGCGCGCCGCGCCAGATTGCGATGACGGCGACGACGAGGAGGAGGATCAACATCGGACCGAGGCGCCAGCTCTTGAGGAGATCGAGTGTGCCGCCTTCGCTCATGAGGCCATGGACGGTCTCGTCGAAATAGATGACGCGATGATCGCCGGCAAGGGCGGTGAGCAGATCGAGATGCTTCGCGATGTGTTCGTTGTCGAAGGCCTCGGGCGTGGCCATGAGGATAACGTCGCCGCGGCCGATGGCCATGCGAACGATGGCCGGTTGGTCGCCGATGACGTAGAGCGCGTGGGTGTGGCGCAAGACTTCGGGGCTCTGAAGCGTACGGGCCGGCTCGAGCGTTAGCGTGTCGAGGGCGGGCCATATTGGGAAGACTTTCGTTGCTTTTTGCGGGCCCGAGGCATCGCGAGCTGTGATGAGGTCGTATTCGACGCCGATCGCGATGATGAGCCGCCCACCGTTACGAACGAAGGTATCTTCATCGGCGGTGAGCAAGGGAGCGATGAACGCGTGTTTTTTCTGCTTCGCTTCGCCTTTCTTTTTCTTTGGCAGGTCACTTTGCTCTTCGTCTTCCATTGCGTCCAGTGACCAGACGTCACGGCCTTCGACTACGCGGAAGACGGCGGCGCCAGGTGTCACCCTGTCGAAGGGTGTAGTCAACATCTTGACGTTCCGATGCCCGGTACGCGCGAGGTACTTCATCGCCAGCGACAAACCTTCGTCGCCCGTATTCGCTGCGGAGAACGAGTCGAACGTCTGCTTCGCAATCCGCCGGTCGTTGCCGACCCAGACGAGCGTCGCGATGGCATACGCGACACCCACGAGGATCAGTGGAAAGGCGCGCTTCATTCGTTGCCTCGAATCTGATCGAGGATCGAGCGCGCGCGGAGCGAGCAGTCATCGAGCGCCTCGTGGGTGCTCTCGCTGCGTCCGTACCATTCGCGCTCGTAACGGCGCGTGAGATCGGCGAAGTCCGGGCGCCACGCGGCTTCCGCGCGCAGCATCGAAACGTACTCCCAATTCGTGCGGCCCTTGCGGAAGCTGAGCATGCCGGCGCCATAGCAGGTGACGAGCACGGCGTGATACCAGGCGCGGATCGCCTCGCGGATGCGGCCCGACGCAGCGAGTTGTGCGGCGTAGCGCTCCCATTCGTTCGCGCCGCGCGAGAGCGGATCTTCGTCGCGGCGCGATGAAATTGGATCACTTTCCGCGACTTCGTCCGGCTGCCCCTTCTTGCTTCGGCGCAGTACTTCGAGAGCGACGAAGGCGATGATCGCTACGATTGCGATCGCCAGCGCGGTGACGACCCACGGCATGCCGCCGAACGCTCCCTTTTCGTTTTTCAATTCGGGGGAAGAAGGCCAGAAGCGGCTCATCCAGTCCGCCAGTTTCTCGAATTGATCGGCGATCCATTGCCATGCCCTGGAGATCCAGTCCGCGGCCTGGCGAAGGAAGGACTCGTCGGTCTCGAGCCGTTCTCCGACTTCCCCGCCGCGTTCGAGCTCGCGAACGTTCTCTTCTTCCCGCAGCCGTTCAACGAGCTTTGGATCTGGCGTCCCCGGTGGCTGCTGACTAACTGTTTGTTGCAGCGCAGCGATCGTCGCATCGATGCGTGGAATGGCCTGATCGCGATTGGTGATGATCGCCTGCAACAGTGAATTGTCGGCGGTGAACGCGCCGCCTGGTGATTCGATGGAGATGCCCATGAGGGATCGCGCGTCCGCGATGGCGAGATTGGCTGGCTCGTCGCGGATGCGTGACAGGGTCGCGACGTAGTCGCTGGCGGGAATCGCGCTCGCGGACGTGGCGAGGAGCAGAAGAAGGAGCGTTCTTCTCATCGCGCCCACTTCTCCTGCAGCCGCCGGAACCAGATCCGCAGATCCTCTCCCGTCTGCGCGACGCCAGCTTTGCGCACGAGCACGACATGCGCGGCGATCCAGAAGGGTTCGACCGCGACGATCGCGCCGGCGAACACCAACCGCAGGAAATGCTTGTTGCGCATGCTCAGCAGCATGTCCCATCGCGCGAGATTCAGCCCGCCGAACGCATGCAACAGCCATCCGCCGATGCCGAACGCAGCCATGATGTTGATGAACGCGATGAGCACCGCGGCCGCGAATACGAAGAGAAACGCGAAGAGCTGCTTCGATGTGCGCGCGTAGTGCGCGATGAGCCGCAGCGGCGGGAGCAGACCTGGTTTCGTATTCAACTCGAACGTGCCGATCGCGAGCGCTGCGATCGCCGCTGCGAGGATTGGTCCGATGAACGTGATCGCCGTCAGGTAGTAGAGCAGCTCCGCGAGCGTCGCCGTGAACACGTAGCTGAGCAGCGCGACCATCGGAATCCGCCAGACCTCGCGGCCCGGTGCACCATCCTGCTGCTCGGCCAGCCGGCAGGCGCGGGCCCAGATCGCGCGTCCCCAACGCGAGAGCAGAAACGCGAGGAGCACGAGATCCGCGATTCGGTTGAGCGCGCGGCCGTAGTGCGCCGCATTCGCCCCGAGCTCCATCACGCGCTCCAGAAAGAGAATCTGCAGAAAGCGATAGGGGACCGACGTTGCCGCAGCGATCGCCGCCCAGCCAGCACCGGCGCGCGCGACCACTTCGGCAGTCTCATCGAGGACGGATGTCGTGGACAGCGGCGCGCGAATCAAAAGAGTCCCGCGAGTAATGCACCAGCCCACACCATCGCGTGCGCGCTGAGCCAGATTGCGGCCGCGGTCCCTGCGGCAAGTGTGAACCAGCCGGCGATGGCACGTCCCCCGCGACTCGCGGCGCGCCGCGCAGCGAGACAGGTCGTGCAGTAATTGATTCCGTCCCACTGCGTGGAACAGCTCTGACAGACCGCGTTCCGGCACGTCATGCAGACGGCAAATGCCTGCCGGTCGGGATGGTGATAGCAATGACGGAGCATTCGTAGCAGGCAGCAGACAACAGGCAGCAGACAGCAGGCAGCAGACAGCAGAAGCCCCGGTGGATTCCTCCTGCAGTCTGCTGTCCGCTCCCTGCTGCCTGCTCCCTGTTCCCGGCGTGTAAGCTTATCAACGATGGTCCGACGCCTCGCTCTCCTTTCTTTGCTTGGTCTGCTCGCCGCCTGCGCGGCGCCGCCGCCACCCGCACCGGTCGTTGCTCCCGAGCCGCCGGTTCCTGCCGCGCCCGCCCCCGCGCCTTCCATCGGCGTGGTGACGGTTACGGCGTCTGCGTTGAATGTACGCCGCGATCCCTCGACTACGGCCGATGTCCTCATCCTCGTGAAGAAAGGCGAGAAGCTCGCGCTCATCGCGTCGACGGAATCGTGGATGAAGGTTCGATTGGAGAGCGGCGAGATCGGCTGGGTGTCGTCTCAGCACGTGGCCCGCGAGGGAGCCGCACCGAAGAGCGCGAGCCGCTCACGCAAGGGATGTCCTGTCGACAGCGACTTCGCCTTCGCGACCGCGCCGATGCCTTCGTTCTCAGACAGCGGCAATCATGGACTCGTCGTCGTCGAGGCCGATGTCGACACGTTGGGGAAAGTGACGGGAACGCGTCTGATCTCGAACTCGACCGGCGATGAAGCGCTCGCGTTTCTCACGCAGCGCGAAATCAAATCGGCGCGATTCATCGCGCCGGTTCGCAACTGCGTGGCGAGGGCGTTCATCTTCACGTACAAGAGAACATTCTGATCGGGCGAGACACCCGATCAGTGCGGGTGGGGCGCCCGCTCTCCGTTGCTGATCGTGATGTTGCCATTTGCGTTGACGAGATCCGCCCGGCACTTGCCGTCGCCGAGGGTGCCGGTGAGCGACTCGTCCGTCGAATGCGCGTTGGTGAGTGACAGATCGGTCGTCACCGAGCCGAACGTCGTACGCGCGTTCACCGTGTAGCCTCCGGAGCCGAGATCCGCTTTGATCGAGCCGAAGCTGGTCTGGAGATGGATGTCGTGACATGGGCCGTCGGCATCCGCGGCGATCGAGCCGTTCTGATTCTCGACGTTGATCGCGCCGCGCACTTCCTTGATCAGCACGGGACCGAAGCTCGTGCGCACCTTTGCGTTGCCGGCGATGTCGCTCAGTGTGACGCCGGCGTTCTCGTTGTCGACATCGACGTTGCCTTTGATATCGGTCGCGATCACGAGACCGAAGCGGTTGTCGATGGTCAGCGGGCCGTTCACGTCGCTCACCTTGATGTTGCCGTTCGAACCGCTGATCTTCGTCGGGCCTTTCGCGTCCGAGACCTCGACCGGCGCGAACGTCGTCGTGATGGTCAGCGGACCGCGCACGCCGCTCGCACCGACTCTCGCGTTCTGTGCGCTGACCGTGAGCGATCCGCCGATGTCGGAGACCTGCACGGTTGCGAACGAGTTCTCGATCGTCGTCGCGGCGCGCACGCCGCTCACGCGGACGCTGCCGTTCGCGTTTCGTACGACGAGGCCCTTTCCGATGTCGGAGACCTCCACGGATCCAAAGCGCGAGCTGACATCCGCGGCGCCGTGAACCGATTTCACTTCGATACTGCCGTTCGCGTTGCGCACGGTCACGTCACCGCGAATGTCCTCGATGTCGATCGAGCCGAAGGCATTTTCGATTTTCGGCGAGCCCTGAATGTCGTTCACGGAGACGCTGCCCTGCCTGCTGTTGATCTCGACCGGCGCGCGCAATCCGTTGACCGACGTTGAGCCGAAGCGATTCTTCACATTCACCGGCGCCGACGGCGGCACGGCGATGTCGTATTCGATCGAGAATGACGCGTTGTGGACGGACTGCGGATATTCGGTCTTGATCGTTACGCCGGATGCGCTGCCAGCGATGTTGACGTGGATCGCCTTCAACAGCTCCGGGCTCGATGCGCGGACGAGCGCGTGGACCTCGACCTCACCCGCTTCGCCGTCATGGATGTTGACGCCGCCGAACGAATTCTCGACGTCAATCTTCCCGCCCTGATAGCGGATCGTTTTCTCGTCGTTGCGCTGGAAGCGCTCCTGCGATGCCTGCAGCGTGAGCGTTGCGCCGGCAATCAGCGCGGCGATGAAGAAACTACGGATTCGAGACATGGTTCCCCTCCCGAAGCACATCCTGGAGCGTCCGCTGTTTCTCGCTGTACATCGAGAGCAACTGCTTCCGGACCTGCGCGTTCTGTCTGTTGTGATCGATGTTGGTCTGGCACTCGGCAATCGCGTCGTCGAGCAGCATCAGCTTTTCCTTGTAGCTGACGAGAATCGGTGTCTGCGGCTCATCGAGTTTCGGACTCGCGAGTTTTTCCAGCTTGTTGATCGCGTCGATGTGCGCCTTCTCCGCGCGCTCGACATCATCGAGTGCGGTCGCGCGCAGGATCGCCTGATCGAAGGCCTTCTGCTTCGCGTGTTGGTTGTGAACGGCGTAGCCGATGATGCCTGCCAGGCCGAGCGTCACGACGAGTGCGGCCGCAATGCGTAGATATGGCGACAGGCCGGGGCGGGACAGGCGAGGGCGCCTGTCCTCCACTAGCGCGCGTTGAATGCGCGGCCAGAGCGTGTCGCTCGGCCACGTCGTCTTCATTGACTGCGCGGTGAGCGAGATGTCGCTCCAGTCGTCGAGCTTCTGCCGGCAGGCGTCGCAATCGCGCGCATGCGTCTCCGCCAGCGCGAGCGATTCGGCATCGCCCTCCAACAGCAGGTCGTCGATCCTTTCACAGGTGATGGTCATTGGGACTTTCTCCACTGCTCCTGCAACTGCTTCTTCGTCGAAAAGAGAATCCACTTCGAATTGGCTTCGGTGATGCCGAGGGTCTCGGCGATCTCGGCGTGACTGAGTCCGTCGATCTCGAAGAGGGTGAAGACCGTGCGGCGTTGCTCCGGGAGTGATTCGAGGAGACTGCGCAGCATGATCCGTTTCGCGTCGTCGACGTTCGAAGCAGTGCGCTCGACAGGCGTCTCGTCGAGCGATTCTTCGCCGCCGCGGCGCTTCCGCTTGCGGAGGATGTCGTAGCAGGTGTTGATCAGAATCCTGTAGGCCCACGTGCTGAACGACGCTTCGCCGTTGAAGGTCTCCGACGCCCGATGAATCTTGAGGAACGTCTCCTGCACCGCATCCTCGGCATCGCTGACGGTGCCGAGGTGGTTGTAAGCGATGCTCTTCATCCGCTCGCCGTGGGTGCGGAAGAGGAGCTCGAAGTCCGCGGCCGGAAGGATCTCGGGACGATTCACAGGTGTTGGAAAGGTCGCAACGGCTTGCACTGAACGCTAAGACGTCGCGAGGGCGGAAACGTTAGAAGAGTGCTGAGTTCTGAGTTCTGAGTTCTGAGTTTGGGTCCGCGGTTCATGGGTCTTACTCAGCACTCAGCACTCAGAACTCGTCAATTGACTTCGGCCAGTCGCCATGAAGCAGGCGCGACAATGCGCGGTCGGCGAGGAGCTTGCCGCCGGTCTGGCAGCGGGCGCAGTAGTTGGTCTCATTGTCGGCGTAGACGATGTGCTGGACCGGTGTGCCGCAATCGGGGCACGGCTTCCCGTAGCGGCCGTGGACGGCCATGCCGTCGCGAAACGCTGTGACCTTCTCGGGAAATCCATCGCCGGTCTCCGCGCGCAGACGAGCGATCCAATCCGCGAGCGTTTCGCGCGTCGCGCGCCAGAGACGCTCGAGCTCGACGTCGTCGAGGTTCGTCGTCATCTGCACGGGCGAGAGGCGTGCGCGATGAAGGATTTCATCGGAGTACGAGTTGCCGATGCCGCTGAAGACATGCGGATCGGTGAGCGTGCGCTTCAGCGTGTGGCGCTCGCGCGTGAGTGCGGCGCGAAAGGTGTCGAAGGGAATGTCGAGCACTTCGAGACCGCCGGGATCGAGGGCGCGCAGCGCATCTTCACCGCGGACGATGTGGATCGACGCTCTTCGCTTCGACCCTGCTTCGGTGAGCACGAGAGTGCCGCTGCTGAATTCGAAGGAGGCGAGGCCGATCTTGCCGGGCGGCTTCTGATTCCAGCGAAAGCGGCCGGCGATCATCAGATGAATGACGATGAACAGATCATTCTCGAAGGCGATGACGATGCGCTTACCGATGCGCCGCACGCCGATGACGCGCTTGTCTTCGACGCCGGCAGGCGAAGGCTCGACGGTCCGCAGCACGAAGGGGCTGAGTAGACGCAGTTTGTTGAGTGTCGCGCCCGCGATGCGCCGTTCGATGGCTTCGATATAGATGGTGACGTCGGGAAGCTCGGGCATGGTTTACAGGCGCACCACACCTTCCAGTCTGGCCAGGTTCTTGTCGAATGTACCAAGTGGGAGATGACCTGCTTTTCGGGCGATCTCCAGAACGAGGCAATCGGAGAAGCCGAGCGACGGCTTGCGGCGGTATTCGTCGAGCGCAAGTTCCACGACGTCCGAATCCTGGAGTGTGACCTGCTGATGTTTCAGCAGCATCTCGAGGACGGTGACAATTTCCTCATGCGCTATGCCATACGCATGGCGGAGAACCCAGATCGTTTCGGCAAGCACCAGGTGCGAGACCCAAACGCCCTGAGCCACGTGCGCTTGCGCGGAGGCGAGCTGTCCCTGATCGTCACGAGTGATCAGTCGAACCAGAACATTCGTATCAACGGCGCGCATGGCGTTCACGAACGTGATCCGCAATCCCCTGTTTCAACTGTTTCAGAGTGCGGCGCTTTGGCCTCGCCTGGAAAATCGCGTGATGGATGTCATCGAACGTATAACGCCCGGCTTTTCGGACGACGATATTCTCGCCATGCTGTTCCCACTCGAGGATCGAACCCGGACCGATTCCCAGCTTGCGGCGGATCTCGGCGGGCACTGAGATCTGCCCTTGTGCGGTGACTTTCGATTGGGGTAGGGCCATGCTTCATAGTACCACGGTAATGTAGCCGCTGCGCCGTCGGATCTACGACACTCGCTTCAGCGCTTCCTTCACATCCTTCTGATCTTCGCGCGCGCGCAGCGACGTTTCGAACTGCGCCTTCGCCTCTTTGCGCTTCCCCTGCTTTTCGTAGATGACGCCGAGCCAGTAATGTGCGCGGTGAATCGGAGGGTCGTCGTTGGATGGCTTGACCGTGAGGTATTTCTGGAGCGCCTCTTCGCCGCGCGGGAAGTTGCTGCTGGAGAGTGCGGAGAGATGTCCGATCTGGAAGGTCGCGGCGACGTAGTTCTGGTCCGCGCGCAGAGCAGCATCGAGCTCGTCGCCTGCACCTTTGTAGTTCTTGTCGTTGAGCATCAGGAACAGTGCGTAGTAGTAGTGGGCCTTCGCGGAGCTCGGGTTCTCGCGAACGAGCGCGATGTATTCATTGCGTGCCGCAGCGGCGTCGTTTTTGGTCAGAGCGAGAGTCGCGAAGGCGCGATGGCCGTTGAAGGCGTCGCGCTTGCGAACCTCCGCGGCCTGCTCCCGAGCCTTCGCATCATCGCCGCCCATGAAGCCGGGTGCGCGGAGATAGAACTCCATGAGGCCCATGCGTGCCTCGACGAAATTGGGATCGAGTTGTACGGCTTTTGCGAACTCGTCGCGAACCTTCCCAGCCATCGATGCTGCCTTCAACATCCCGCTCTGCTGGGCAATGACGCCGTAGGCGTTGCCGAGCCAGTAATGCCGCTGAGCGTCATTCGGCTTCGCCGCGACTTCCTTCTCGAGGATTTCGGCAGCCTTCGCGGCCTGATTGGAGTTGATCAGCCCGCGAGCCTGATCGAGGACAGGGTCGGCGTTTTGGGCGGCAAGAGGGAAAGCAAGAGCTGCAACAACGACCGTCAGAAATCTGCGCATACGTCAGTCTAGTACGCGTCTTGCTCTCAATAGTTACAATGGCCCGTCCGATGACCCAGATCCTCGACCGACCGAACACCTCTGAACGGCCCACGATCCCTGTCCTCTCGGCGAGCGAGCTCGCGACGACGACGGCGGCAGCGCTCGACGAAGCCCGCGTGCGGATGATGGAGATCACGGCGATCCCGCTCGAGGGTGCGAATGCGGAATCGGTTCTCGACGCGTGGGATCGAGCCAACATCGTGGTCGAAGATGCGTTCGGTCCTGTCTCGCTGCTCAACAGCGTGCATCCGGACAAGGATGTCCGTGACGCGGCCGACGTCGCGCTCGTGCAGGAATCGATCTTCATGACGGAGGTCTTCCAGAACGAAGCGCTGTACGAGCGCGTGCGTGCCGTCGTCCCGCAATCGATTGCGCAGAAGCAACTGCGGAAGGATCTGCTCGAGTCGTTCGAAGACAGCGGCGTCTCGCTCCCCGCGGAAAAGCGTGATCGGTTCCGTGAGATCACCGAGCGGCTGGCGGAACTGAGCCAGGAGTTTGCGCGCAATATCCGCGAGAACCAGACCACCGTGCGGTTCACCGCGGAAGAGTGCGAGGGCTTGCCGCAGTCATATCTCGATCGCGTCGGCCGGAAAGAAGACGGCTCGATCGAGATCGGCTTCGACTATCCGGACTATCAGCCGTTCATGATGAACGCGAAGAGCGCCGCAGCGCGGAAGCGCTACTACATCGCGAACAACAATCGCGGCACGGCACGCAATCTCGAAGTGCTCGATGAAATCGTCGCGCTGCGAAAGGAGATCGCCGATCTCTACGGCGCGCCGAGCTTCGCCCACTACGTGACCAAGCGCCGCATGGTGGAGAATCCGGAGACCGTTCGCCGCTTCCTCGATGACGTGAAGAACGTCGTGACCGAAGCGGAGATGCGTGATCTCGCAGAGCTGGCGGAGGTGAAGGCGCGGCTCGAAGGGATCCCTGTCGAGCAGGTCGGCATCGACCGCTGGGAGATGTCGTACTACCGCGAGCGGTTGCGCGAGGAGCGGTTCGCGATCGATCAGGAAGAGCTGCGCAAGTATTTCCCCACGAGGCCCGCAATCGAGTGGATGCTGTCGATCTCCGAACAACTGTACGGACTGCGCTTCGAGCGCGTGCGCAGCGTTCCGCTGTGGCACGAGGATGTGATCTATCTCGACGTGCTCGATGCAGCGAGCGGGACGTTCATCGGCGGCATCTACCTCGATCTCTATCCGCGCGACGGAAAATACAAGCACGCCGCCGCGTGGCCCGTGCGAGGCGTGAGCCGCAAGGCGGGGCGCCACCCGATCAGCGTGCTCGTGACGAACTTCAATCGCCAGGGACTCACGCATGACGAGCTCGAGACGCTGCTCCACGAGTTCGGACATGTGTTGCACGGCGTGCTCTCGCACACCGAGTACAACGCGCATTCCGGAACGAGCGTGGAGAACGACTTCGTGGAAGCGCCGTCGCAGATGTATGAGGAGTGGGCGCTGCGGATGGAGAGCCTGCGCCTGATGCGCGAGCAGTGCGGTGAGTGCCCGAGTATCGACGAGACGCTGGTAAAGCGGCTCAATCACGCGAAGCGTTTCGGCGCTGGGATCGACTACGGACGACAGCATTTGTACGCAACGTTCGACATGGCACTGTCCGGTGAGTCGCCGCGGTCCGCGCTCGAGGTCTGGCGCGAGATGGAAGGTGCGACGCCGCTGGGTCATATCGATGGGACGCAGTTCCCCGGCACGTTCGAGCACATCGCGAGCGGCTACGCCGCCGGCTATTACGGCTACATGTGGGCCAAGGTCATCGCACTCGATCTCGTCTCCGCGTTCGGGACGGACTTGATGAATGGCGAAGTGGGCCGGCGCTTCCGCGAGATGATCCTGAGCCGCGGCAGCGAAGAGCCTGCCCGCGAGCTCGTCGAACGCTTCCTCGGCCGCCCCGTGTCGAGCGACGCGTTCTTCGAGATGATTCGCGGCGAGTGACGGCTGTATCGTAGCGCGATGAAGCGCATCGTTCTGCTTTCACTGCTCGCCGCCTTTGCCGCGTTCGGGGAAACGCAAACGCGTGTCACCAGCGCGGTCGTCTTCAAGAACGGTCTCGCGTTCGTTACGCGCGAAGGAACTCTGGCGTACTCGGCGGGCCGCGCCTCACTCAGCCCCATCCCCGACGCGCTGCTCGGCACACTCTGGATCGCGGCGGATGGCCGGACGATCGACGAGGTGCGCGCGTCGAAGGACGCGCTGATCTCGTCGCGCGGAGCGGCGACCATCGATGATCTGCTCGAAGCCAACGTCGGAAAGCAGGCCACGATTCGCGTCGGAGATCGCGAATACACCGGCACTCTCCTGAAGAGTCCTGCGACTTCAACCGCGACGGGGCTGGTTTTCATCGAGGCCGGAGGCAAGATCCAGGCGTTCGAGAGAGCGAACGTGCATTCGATCTCGTTCGTGGATGCTCCGGTCACGGAGCTCCCGGCTCGCAAGCCCGCGCTCACGATCAGCAGCCGTGGTGCGGATGGCGCGGCACGCACGATGTTTTCGTATCTTCGCTCGAACCTCAGTTGGATTCCCGAGTACACGATCACGCTCGCTGACGGTGGCCACGCCCGCGTCGCGATGCAGGCAATGTTGATCAATGACGGTGAAGAGTTGCGCGACGCGCGCGTGCAGTTCGCGGTCGGTTTCCCGAGCTTCGAGTTTTCGCGGCTGCAGTCGCCGATGACGGCGCAACACACGCTCGAAGAGTTCCTTGCTCGTCTCGCGAACGACCAGCAGCGCGATGCGAACCCCGCTCCGCTGAGCGTGAACGTGATGACGCAGCAGGCGACGTATCCGGTCGATGCGGGGCTGGATGCTTCGGGGATCGCCAATCGGTTCTCGTGCGAGACCGCGGAGGATCTCTTCTTCTACGAGACGCCGCGCGTCACGCTCGGCGCCGGCGAGCGCGCTTCGTATCCAATCCTCAGTCAGAGCGTGCCGTTCCGCCATGTGTATGTGTGGGAAGTCCCGGCGGATCCGGATCCGCGGACGAACTACGGCGCGAACTACACTCCGCGGCCGGCCGACCAGGTATGGCACTCGATCGTCCTGACGAACGAAGGTCCGACCCCATGGACGACGGGCCCGGCGCTCGTGCTCTCGAATGGAAAGCCGCTCGCGCAGAACACGATGGGTTACACCTCGGTGGGCGCTCGCGGAAACGTGAAGCTGACCGTGGCGACCGATGTCGGGGTGGAACGCGACGAAGCCGAGGTGGAACGGAAGGCGAATGATCTCGTGCGGTTCGGCAATCGGTACGACGCGGTGATCGTTGAGGGAACGCTGAAGGCTCACAACTTCAAGCGCCAGCCGATTACGCTGAATATCGTGAAAAGCATCGAGGGGACGGCACTCTCACGAAATCCCGAAGGGAAGGTGACACGGCGCGCGCTCCATGTGCAGGCGGTGAATCCGACCGAGAGGATGGAGTGGGATGTCCCGCTCGCTGCCGGCGAGGAGAAGGTCGTCAAGTATCGCTACAAGGTGTGGGTGCGGGAGTAGGTTTCGGCGGCGCGTCGTCGAGAGTCCAATCGTCATGGACATGTTGCCGAACATGTTGTGGATCGAGCCGCCCGCATTTGCGCGGCTGTTCCTGATCGCGATCTTGTTTTGGCCGTTCCTCGCACCGGTGGCGGTTCGCAGGCGTGGCGATCTCCGCGCGTACACGATCGCTCCGATCGTCATCGGCACGCTTGGTGCCTCGATCGGCGTCCTTCGGATGAATCAGCTTGCAGAACTGACACACAGCCATGGCGCGGCACTGGCTTTCAGCTCCATCGAGAACCTGATGATGCCGTCAATGGGCGCCACCTTCAGCGTTGTGATTGCGATCGTGTTTGCCACGCTTCCGCGCATTGACGAGGCGCGCCGTGGACGTGCGAGAAGCATGGATTTCGCCATGGTGCTCGCGGCGCTCCTGCTGATCGCCGCGATGCTGCAGCGCTTCGCGATGATTCTCATCGCGGCGACGAGCATTCTCTTGCTGATCATTTTCGCGATGGTGTGGATACGCGCGCCGTCCTCGCATCCGCGATCCGGGCGTTATGCGTTCATCGGCATCGCACTGGCCGGGGTGATTGCCCGCGCTGCGATGTGGCGCCTCTCTCACCACTACTACGAGATCGCGATGGGGAGATGACCTGATGGAGTTGTCGCCGATCACTGCCTGCGGCGGGACCTCGGCCGTCGCCCACATCGTTCTGGTTTCGATCGTTCTTTGGCCGTTTGCGGCGCCGATGGCAATCGCGCGGCGCTGTGATCTCCGTGTCTTTGCAATCGGACCGCTCGTGATCGGGACTCTTGGCGCCGCGCTCGGCGCATGGAATGTGGAACAGAGGTCGGCGATCAGTCACAGCCACGGCGCGGCCTTTGCGGCCGGAACGGCAGAGAACCTGATGATGGCAATGGCCGGTGCGCTGATGACGGGACTCATCGCGGTGGCGGTTGCCGTTCTGCCCCGCATTGACGACGCGCGACGCGCACGCACTCGAGGCACCGAGTTGATCATGGCGCTAAACGCCGTAGCGCTTGGGTGCATCGCTGTTCAGCGATTCTTGCTGCCGATGATCATTCTGAGTTGCGCTGTGCTGCTTACCGTGTTGATCGTGTGTGTGATTCGGGCGAAATCAGTCCAGCCGCGTACGGGGCGTTACGCGTTTTTCGGAATCGCGCTCGCGAGCTTCTGTGCAGCGTTCGTCCTGTTTCGCCTCATCGAGCACTATCGCGCAATCGCGCTCGGTCGAGCGTGAGCGTACCGTCGTTGGGATGGCGCGGTCTGGAGTGATGCAACGGTCGCTGTTACGCTCGATCCTTCCGGATGAATTGTGGCGGGATCGCCTCGGCGAGCCAGGTGTGCTCATTGCCGCGATAGAACGCGATGCCGCTTGCCGCGGCGTCGATTGCATCGATCACGAGAAGTATGGGCGCATTGGATTTGCGGCGGCCAACGATCGTTGCCGTTTCGCGGTCGGGTGACAGGTGGACGTATTGCCGTGCGCGCGGCTGGAGTCCCTCGCGTTCGATCGACGCGATGGAATCGGGTGCGGTTCCGTGAAAGAGAATCGGTGGTGGTGCCGCACGCGGCAGCTCGATGCGCGCGGGGAGGGAGTGGCCATAGCGCGCGCGGATGAGGCCATCGCGGATTTCGTAGCGGTTCTTCGAGGAGGTTGCTGCCATCTGTTCGACGTCTTCGACGGTCACCGACAGTGCTGCAGCAAGTGCAACGACCGCGATCCAGCCGTTGTCGTCGAGCTCGATGCCGTACTCCCACGGCGCGTGGCGCAGAGCGTGCGCCGCGCGTTTGCTCAACCCGTTTTCCTTACTCAATCGTGACTCCGGCGTCGCCGATGGCGACGACCCGCACCGTGATCTCGTCGGGGCCTGCGCTCACCGCCAGCGGCTGGACGGCGGTGATGTGGCCGTGGAGCGTCACGCCGGGAGAGAGCGTCCGGCTCAATCCGCGATCGATCTCCTCGCGGATTCCGCTCAACTCATTCGTCACGTTCCATCGTGTGTTCTTGCGCAGTTGATCGCGCAGCGCCTCGTGCGAGATGCGGTCGGCCAGCCGGAGAAACGGACTCTTGTGCTTCGGCTGCAGTTCGTACTCGAGGTCGCCGATCGTGAGTGAGCTGGTCGCCGTGTCGAACTGCGGGAGGCCATCGAGCACGACGGGACCGTGGTAGCGCTTCATGGCAATCATCGCTTCGATTGCAACGCGTCCTTCCTTCGACGGCGCGAGCTTCACCGATTCGATTGTCACGTCGCCGAACTTTTTCCCCGCGAATTGCTGGGTCAGGAGGCGCGAGGCGTCGGCGTAGGTCAGCTCGAAGTTGAATGGGATCCGCAATCCTGCCGCCTCCGGATTTCCCTCGGTACGCAATGGCGGGAGCGGCTTCGCCGCGATCACCGGTTTTTCTCCGACGATGACGCGTGTGTGTGTCTGCAGGATCAATGTCGAGGTCACATCGAGGCCTGTTCCATGGATGGGTCCGAGGGAGAGGGAGAGGGGCTCGAGGACGAGCCAGGTGCGAGGGGCGAGTTGAATCGGAGACTGCAGCGTCGTCCACGTCTGCTGCACCATCGGCCGGATGTTCGTCATCTTCGGGGTGTTACCGTCGATCGTCTTGGCGACATCGCGCAATTGCTCGTTGACCAGCGGCGCCAGTTTCCAGTCGGCGATGTTGATGTTGAGAATCGTCACGCCGCACTTGTTCGGGAACTCGACCGGCTGGGCGGTCGTCTGCGATCGGAGCCGCCAGCTCTGATCCCACGTGAAATGCGAGTGAAGGCGGATGACCGCATCGCGCATCGGTTCACCGAAGCCGCACGAGATGCAGGGCCACATGCGCGAGCCAGTGCGCGCGCAGCCTTCGAGCGCGTAATGCACGTGCGTCGTCGCGTGGAGACCTTCGCCGATCATGTCCAGCTCGACCGGATCGCGATCGACGCGGTACTTCATTCCGAACCGCTTATGTGGATCGAGCTCGTAACCATCGAGCTTCGCAACGGACTTCGGAATGTTCTTCTCCAGCTCCGGCAGCAACGGCTTGAGCGACGCATGAATCGGCACCACGATGATGGAGACGTCGGGCGGCGGGGGCGCGGTGCTCGGTGCGATCGTTGTTGGCTGCGGTGCTGACGTGCAGGCGGCGAGGAGGGCGAGGAGCGGGTACGCAGTGACGCGGGCTCGCGGGCGCGCGGTCGAGGGTCTCGAGTTAGGCATCGTCGAATCGGATTCTCCCATCACCGCGAGCCCGCGTGACCGCGCAACCGCGAGCCCATCATAAGATCCCCCCATGAACTACACCCGCCTCGGCAACACCGGGCTCACCGTCTCTCGTCTCTGCCTCGGCTGCATGACGTATGGCTCGTCCTCGTGGCGGCCGTGGATTCTCGATGAGGATGCCGCGCGGCCTTTCTTTCAGCGTGCGATCGAAGCGGGGATCAACTTCTTCGACACGGCAGACATGTATTCGCTCGGCGCGAGCGAAGAAGTGACGGGGCGTGCGTTGCGTGACTTCGCGAAGCGCGACGAGATCGTGATTGCGACGAAGGTGTTCTTTCCCATGACGCCGGGGCCGAACATGGGCGGGCTGTCGCGGAAGCACATCATGAGTGCGATCGACGCGTCGCTGCGCCGGCTCGGAGTCGACTACGTCGATCTCTATCAGATCCATCGCTTCGATCCCGCCACGCCGATCGAGGAGACGCTCGAGGCGCTGCACGATGTGGTGAAGTCGGGGAAGGCGCGCTACATCGGTGCGTCGAGCATGTATGCGTGGCAGTTCGCGAAGATGCTGGCGACGTCGGGCGCGCACGGTTGGACGCGCTTCGTCAGCATGCAGCCGCATTACAACCTCGTTTATCGCGAAGAGGAGCGCGAGATGCTTCCGCTCTGCGTCGATCAGGGCGTCGGTGTCATTCCGTGGAGCCCTCTGGCTCGCGGATTCCTGGCGGGGAACAGGACACGGGATAGGCAGGGTGCGACGTCGCGCTCTCAGACGGATGACTACGCGCATCAGATGTACTATGCCGATTCGGACTTCACGATCGTCGACGCGCTCGTGGAGCTCGCCGGGAAGCGAGGCGTTTCGCCTGCACAGATCGCGCTGGCGTGGGTTCTCGGCCGTCCCGGTGTGACCGCGCCGATCATTGGCGCCTCGAAGTTGGAGCAGTTGAACGAGTCCATTGCAGCAGCGGAGATCGTGCTCGATGCTGAAGAGATGTCGTTTCTCGAAGAACCGTACGCACCGCACCGAGTGCTGGGGCATCGCTGATGTCTGATACGACGACGCGGGGAATCCGCATCGAGGTGGAGAGCACGTACGTTCCGGAGCGAAGCGACCCGATGCAGGAGTACTACTTCTTTTCGTATCACGTACGGATTTCGAACGTGGGCGGTGAGACGGCGCAGTTGATGAGCCGCGAGTGGGTCATCACCGACTCCGACGCGAATGTGGAAAAGGTCGAAGGGCCCGGTGTCGTTGGCGAGCAGCCGCTGCTTCGGCCGGGCATGGTGTTCGAGTACACGAGCTTCTGTCCGCTGAGGACGTCGGTTGGGTCGATGCATGGCGCATATCTCATGCAGACTCCGGCCGGCGACATGTTCCGTGCGGAAATTGCTGCGTTCACACTCGCGGTTCCGGGTGTTGTCAACTGATCGTGTCCAACAGGTCGTTTCTTCCGCTGTTTTTTACCGGCCTCGCCGTCGTGCTCGTCGCTGCGATTGGCTTGCGCATTCGTGCGTACAGTGGCAGCCCTCTTCCGCCTGCGGAACATGGATCTGCGACGGAGACGTTCGGCCAAGAGGGTGAGACGTACGGACAGCCGGCGCGGAGCGCTCAATCGAGCCCGGTTGCGAATATCAGGACTTCTGCGACAGCAGCCGCCAATTCACAGCAGGTCTTGCCGGCGGGTGCGTTGCCTTCGCCCGTGAGTGTTCAGGCGCTTTCGCGCGAACAGCGATTCGCTGAAGCGCTCGCTGCTGCGCAGAAGGCGGGCGGCGAACAGGCGCCGAAGATCGCGGCACCGCATCCTCCATCAGCGCCGGCTCCGCCGGCGGCGATGAGCGCCCCGAAGAGCGAACCAGGATTGTTGTCGCGCATCGGGAGCGCGATCTCGAACGCGTTCAGCGGCAGCAGCAACTCCCGGCCGTCTCCACCGCAGCAGCCGCAACAGCAACCGCAGACCAATGCGCATCAGCCGGGCGAGAATCCTGAGACCAGGCCACGCGTGAAGGATCCCACTTCCGACACCAGTCCGCCCCAACTACTGGGCATCATCTTTCAACCGCCGGTGATCAATGACGGTCAGGAGACCGCAGCGATCATCACTGCGACCGACGATCTCTCAGGCATTCGCAACATCGCCGGCAGCGTCGCGAACCCGAGCGGCAAAGCATTGCAGGGCTTCGCCGCACAGCGCGAGTCTCCTGACTCGAATCGCTACATCGCGCGGATCGCAATTCCCAAAGGCGGAGAGCAGGGGCTCTGGCGCATCAACTTCATCAGCATCACGGACAACGCGGGAAACACGACGAATGTGAACTCCAGTTGGAACGGCGGCGTGGGGTTCACGGTGAATTCCGAGAACGGCGACAACACGCCGCCTGTGCTGCGCAGCGCCTACCTCGAGAGACGCTCGATCAATGGCGGTGAGAAGGACACGCTCTTCGTGCAGGCATCCGACGACAAGTCGGGAGTGGCGATGGTGAGTGGAGTCTTTCAGAGCCCGAACAAGTCGGCGCGGATCGGCTTTGGTTGCCGGATGGCGGATCCGGAGAATTTCGTTTGTGACGTCGTCGCGCTCAAGACTGCGGACTGCGGCGACTGGCAGCTCGAGCAGATTCAGATGCAGGACAAGGCACAGAATCAGTCGACGTACCGCTATACCGACAACCCGATCGTCGCGCCGATCAAAATGAACATCGTCGCGGACAAGTGCGATAGCACGCCTCCCAACATCGAATCGCTGACGCTCGATCCGCTCGTGACGGCGCAGGACAGCATCGTCAATGCGACAGCGATCGTGACCGATGACGGCTCCGGCGCCGCGAGTGTCAGCGCCTATGCGGCAGGTCCGCCCGGAGATGACGGGCAGCCACCGAAGATCTACTTCCCCTTCAAACAGTCGCCCGACAATCCGCAGGTGTGGACCGCGGAGATCAAAGTTCCGGCGGATGCAGCGAAGGGTCAGTGGGGAGTGGTGTGGATGTCAGCGATCGACAAGTCGAACAACACGAAGTATTTCTCACTTGCGGATCCGGTACTGAAGAACGCGCCGAAGTTCACGGTCAGGTGAAGAGGAGAGTTCTGAGTGCTGAGTTCTGAGTTCTGAGTGGGTTCTCCTCAGTACTCAGCACTCAGCACTCAGCACTCAGAACTCAGAACTCAGAACTCAGTACTCTCTTCTACGCCCATGTCTTCGACAACCTGTGCTTCGGCACTTCCGGCACTGGCCGATCGTAGTGCGAGGTGTCGTTGAAGAGTGTGAGGCGTGCGTGCCCCGCGTCTTTGAAGTCGAGGATGTTCAACGCGGCGGGACTCTGATCGAGGCGATCGCGATACTTCCTCGGATCGAATCCGAGAAGAGAGCTGAGCAGCAGGCGGATGGTGGCTTTGTGAGAGACGACGAAGACCGTGCCGTCTCGATGCCGTTCGACGAGCTCGAGAAGCGCTGGTAGGGCGCGCGCAGTGACCGCGAGTCCGCTTTCTCCACCGACGGGAGCGAACGAATACGGATCATGTTCGTACCGCGCGTACTCCTCCGGAAACTCCTTCTCGACTTCCGCGCGAGTCTTTTCTTCCCAACGGCCGTGATTGATTTCGCGCAAGCCCTCGACGGTCGTGATGGGCAGGCCGTGGGACTCGCTTGCGATCTCGGCCGTGGCAACGGTGCGGCGCATCGGCGATGCGTAGACCGCGGCGAGCGACTCTCCCGCGAGCCGGACACCGAGCAGGCGCGCCTGTTCACGTCCGGCCTCGGAGAGGAGCACGTCGGTGGCTCCGGCGAAACGATCTTCAGCCGTGAGCTCGGTGGCGCCATGGCGGACGAGAAAGATGCGAGTCGTCATGCCGCGGAGTTTATCGCTAGAAGATGAAGCTCGAGAAAGGAAGAGGCTCGCGGTCTCTAGCTCCGCGAGCCCTTTCTCGGTTCGTTAACAGCTGCCAGAGAGCATCCGAACCGACTTAATTGCGCCTCGCGAATCCCTTTGCTTTCCGAGGCTGTATGCGATCCGTTGACAGCTGCAAAGGAGCATTCGGATCACCGCTCCGGCGCTCCACGAGAACCCCGAAGCATCCCGCAGCTCGTTGACATCGTCGTGGCGCGTTCGAGCTGAAGGTGAGGAGCAATATGGTGCCGGGTTTTGGGTTTGCCAAGTGGGGGAGGAAGAAAATTTGGGCGCGCGGTTACGGGGGCTCGCGGGTCCGAAGGTGGCAGGGCCCGCGAGCCCCGCGAGTCCTCGCAATCGCGCACCCGCTTCTACGACAACCTCAACGCATCCCGATTCTTCGAATACAGATCGATCGCTTCCTGAATCACGCGCAATGCGTCATCGCGATCGAGAAAGTCTTCCACCTCGACGATCTTGTTCTCGAGGACTTTGTAGTCCTGAAAGAAGCGGCTCACTTCCGTCATGCGATGCGGTGCGAGCTCGCGGATCGAGCTGTAGTGGACGTATTCGGGATCATTCGCATGGACCGCGATGATCTTGTCGTCGGCTTCACCCTGATCGCGCATCTTCATTACGCCGATCGGCTTGGCGAGCATCACGGAGAGCGGGACCACAGGTTCCTGTCCAAGGACGAGCACGTCGAGCGGATCGTGATCCTCGCAGTAGGTCTGCGGAATGAATCCATAGTTCGCCGGATACTGGACGGAGCTGAAGAGCACTCGATCCACACGAATGAGCCCGCTCTTCTTGTCCAGTTCGTATTTCGTCTTCGAGCCTTTCGGGACTTCGATGACGACAGGAACGAGATTGGGTGCGTCAGTGCCGAGGGCGACGTCGTGCCAGGGGTGCATAGGGAAACTCCTGCTGTCTGCTGCCTGCTGTCAGCGCCTATTAGACAGCAGACAGCAGACAGCAGACAGCAGGAAGAAAAGCCATGGTCGCCCCGTTGCAGCGTTGCCTGTTTCCTCGCATGAGGATCTCGGGTAAGATACGCGCCCCACGATTCACGCACTTCCATCGAAAGGTAACAACAATCCCATGACGCAAACGAGAGACAACGCTGAGGCAAACAGCTTTGCCGAGGCGTTCGAGGCGAGCTTGAATTTCAAGACTCCGGAGCAGGGTGACCTGCTGAAAGGCCAGATCGTATCGATCTCCGGCGACGACGCGTTCGTCTCGTACGGTGGCCCTTCAGAGGCCGTAATGGCCGCGGCGGAGCTCGACGGGCTCGACATCGGAGACACGGTCGAAGGGACTGTGGTCAAGACTTCGCCCGAGATCCGAATCTCGCGCAAGATGATCAAAGGCAAGGCATCGCTCGATGCGCTTCGCCAGATGTACGAGAACCATCTTCCCGTCGAAGGGAAAATCACAGGCCGGAACAAGGGCGGCTTCGACGTCAGCGTCAGCGGCCTCCGCGCCTTCTGCCCGCTTTCTCAGATTGCCCTCGGGAAGATCGAGAATCCGGATGCGTTCCTCAATCAGACGTACGACTTCCGCGTCACCGAGATGTCGGATGACGGGCGCCGCATCGTCGTATCGCGCGCTGCACTTCTGAAGGAAGCCGCTGCTCATCGCGCTGAAGAGACGCGCAAGGCAGTCGTGCCGGGCGCTGAGCTCACCGGCCGCGTGAAGACGATCACGCCGTTTGGCGCGTTCGTCGATCTCGGCGGCGTCGACGGGCTGTTGCACGTTTCGGAAATGTCGCGCCGTCGCGTGACCGATCCGAAGGAGGTCGTGCAGGTCGGACAGGAAGTACACGTCAAGGTCATCAAAGTCGACAACGACGGCAAGCGCATCTCGCTGTCGATGAAAGATTCCGAACCGGATCCCTGGGGTGACGTCGCGGATCGTTATCCTGTCGGCACGCAGTTCACGGGCCGCATCGTTCGCTCGACAGACTTCGGGTACTTCATCGAAGTCGAGCCGGGTCTCGATGGCCTCGTGCACCTCTCGCAGCTTCCGTTCGGCGTGAAGCCGGGCGACGACTCGGTGCAGATCGGCTCGTCGGTCACTGGCTGGGTCCGCGAAGTGGATCCGTCGCGCAAGCGCCTTTCCCTCTCGCTCCGCGAAGTCGCGGTCAGCGATCCGTGGGAAGCCGCGGGAACGAAGTACGGAATCGGCAAGGTCGTCGAAGGGACGGTCGATCACACCGGCGCGCCGGGCGTGTTCGTGCAACTCGAGCCGGGTCTGACGGGTCTCATCCCGAACTCGGAGCTCGCTGGCGCCGAGCATCACGAAGGCGAGCGGCTGATGGTGCGCATCATGTCGATCGATGTGACGCGCAAGCGCATCTCCCTGAGCCACGAGGCAGCGAAAGCCGCCGCGGAGCGCGAGGAGTACAGCAAGTTCATGGAAGAGCGCGGCGAGGCGGAAGGAAAGAGCGCGATGGCGCTGGCCTTCGAGCGCGCCATGAGCAAGCGCAACTAGGCAGCAGGTTACAGACAGCAGAAAGGCGGCCGCGAGGCCGCCTTTTTCTTTCTCACGTTTTCTCCTGCTGCCTGCTGTCTGCTGTCTGCTGCCTGCCCGCCCGCTGCCTGCTACGCGTTCGCGACGTCCTTGAACAGCTCTTTGTCGATCGCCTTGTCGTACGCTGCGCGCCCAGTGATCTTCTTGTCCTCGTAAAGGCGGCGGATCGAGCTATCCATGTCGATCATTCCTTCCTTCACGCCGGTCTGAATCGCGCTGGTGATCTGCGGCGTCTTGCCTTCGCGGATCATGTTGCCGATCGCAGGCGATGCAAACAGGATCTCGAGTGCGGCGACGCGGCCGCCGCCGATCTTCGGCAGGAGCTGCTGCGCGACGACTCCGCGAATCGTCTCGCCGAGCACATTGCGGATCCCTTCCTGTTCTCCGGCAGGGAACACACTGATGATGCGGTCCATCGTCTTTGCTGCATTGTTCGTGTGCAACGTGCCGAAGACGAGTGTTCCTTTTTCAGCCGCGGTCAACGCCATCGAGATCGTCTCGAGGTCGCGCATCTCACCGACCAGGACCAGATCCGGATCTTCGCGGCCTGCCGCTTTCAGCGCCTCTGAAAATGACTTCGCATGGTTGCCGATCTCGCGTTGGTGGATGAGGCACTTCTTGTTCGGATGCACGAACTCGATTGGATCTTCGATCGTGATGATGTGCAGCGCGCGCGTTTCATTGATCAGATCGATGATTGCCGCGAGTGTCGTCGACTTGCCGGAGCCGGTTGGGCCGGTGACGAGCACGAGGCCGCTCTTCATCGCTGCGATGCGCCGCACCTGATCAGGAAGTCCGAGTTGTTCGATCGTCAGGATCTTCGTCGGGATGACGCGGAAGACCGCTCCCGCGCCGCGCTGCTGCCGAAAGAGATTGACGCGAAAGCGCGACATGCCCGGGATCTCGTAGGAAAAGTCGACATCGCCGGTGTTCTTGAAGTCCGACCAGAGGCGGGGACCGGCGATCGGCTCGATCATGTCGTTGAAGTCCGCCTCGGTCAGCATGCGATAGCGGATCGTCTCGATCGAGCCGGACGCCCGCAGCATCGGCGGACGTCCGACCGTCATGTGAAAGTCGGATGCGCCTCGATCGGTCATCAGCTTGAGGAAGCGATCGATCTTCTGCATCCGGCTATTGTAGCGACAGCAGGCAGCAGGCAGCCGGGGCCTAGTTCCTCACTGCGTTGATGAGCACTCCCGTACCGATTGCGATTGCGGCAACACCGGCCGCGACTTTCCCGGGATGTTCTTTTGCGTACGACACGGCTTTGTTGCTGCCCGTGCGCAGATATTCGCGTGCGACGCCGAGATATTCGTCGAGCTCGGCGTTGTCCATCGACGCCCCGATCTTGCTGATCATGTCGTCGCTGATTCCGAGCTTGCCGAGGAAGTGCTCGAGACCTTTGGAGCCGGTGTGGTGCCCGCAGGTCGGACATGCATTCGTGTCCTGGTTCATCCGCGTTCTCCTTTCTGTTGGTCGCGGCGTCCCTCATACGAGCGGCCATGCGTCCCGATTCGCGGGTCGCCGGACTTGTTGGTGAAACGGTCTTCGTCGTTCCAGCGGTCATCCTCCGGGCCTCGCCCGTATTCCTGATCGCGATGGTGATCGGAGCCGTCCGCGCGAAATGGCGCTTTGAGACTGGTCTGTGTTGGCGTGTAGTTGCCGGCGATCGTGTCGAACGGGATGTCGGTCTCACGCCGCACGGGGCGCGAGCGAGCAGGGGGCTCGGCGATACGCGCGGGCTCAGCTTCATGCGCAGCAGGCTCAGCGTCTTTTGCACGCGATAACAATCGTTGTGCAGCGCGATAGGCCCGGCGCAGTGGATTGCGAACTTTGCGATGATTTTCTATCTGTGCCATGAGAGAGAAACCTTGCATCAACCACGCCGATACGTCACTCGCCAGATGATGTTTTCAGCGTCATCCGCGACGAGCAATGAGCCATCCGCGAGCACGAGCAAGCCGACCGGGCGGCCCCATGCTTTTCCTCGCGGATCAGCGATCCAGCCGGTGACGAAGTCATCGTAGCCTCCTGCCGGCCGCCCGTTGTGAAATGGAATCGAGATGACTTCGTAACCCGTGAGCGTCGATCGATTCCACGATCCATGCAGCGCGACGAACGCGCGTCCGCGATACTCCGGCGGAAACATCGTGCCGTTGTAGAACACGAGTCCCAGCGGTGCGGAGTGCGACTCGATGAGCACGGAGGGGACGACGCTCTTCGCAACGAGCTCGGGATGTTTCCCCTGAAGCCGCGGCTCCTCGTGCGAACCGATGTATGCGTAGGGCCAGCCATAGAACGCGCCATCGTGAACATCCGTCACGTAGTCGGGCACGAGCTCGTCGCCGAGACCGTCCCGTTCATTGACCGTCGTCCAGAGAGCGCCCGTGTTCGGCTCCAGCGCAAGGCCGACCGGATTGCGCAGTCCACTCGCAAAGACGCGCGCATTCCGGCCGTCGGGCTGCATCACGCTGATCGCGGCTCGCCGCGCGTCATCCTCGACATTGACGTTTCCGCTCGAGCCCACAGCGACGTACATCGCCGCTCCGTCGCGGCTGAAGAGGATGTTGCGCGTGACGTGACCACCGGGAGGGAGCGAGACGATTCGCTCCGGCGGATTGCGCGCGATGGTCTGTCCCGGTGTGTAAGGAAACCGTACGACAGCCGACTCGAGGCCTGCGTACAGATAGCCGCTGCTGAAGGCGAGTCCGAACGGACGATCGAGATCCGATGCGAACACATGACGTTGATGGCCGCGCAGGATCGTGATCCGGCCGCCGGCGGATTCCGCAACGAAGATGTCGCCATTCGGCGCCAGCGCGAGATTGCGCGGCTCGTCGAAGCCATCCGCGAACAGTTCGATCTGAAAGCCGGCCGGCAGACGAAGTTCCGCACCCGCGGGACGTTTCACGATCTGCGCGGGATTGCCGGCACTGCGTGTCGCGTACGGCTTCGCGAGTTGGTCAGCGCGCACTTCGTGATGCTGGAGCGCAGGGTGGGGAGCCGCAGCACGTGTGTCGCAGCGGATCGCCAATGCGGCGGAGAAGAGCATCAGTGACATCCGGGGCGAGCGCACTTTCGTAGTTCTCAGCGATGAATATATTCATGACGGGGGGCACCGGCTACATCGGTCAGCGTCTGATCCCGGAACTCGCGAGCCGGGGCCACACGGTTCGCGCGCTCGTACGCGCAGGATCGGAGAAGAAGCTGCCGGCCGGCGCGATCGCGATTGCCGGCGATGCACTCCAGGCCGCGACGTTTGCAGCTCAGATCGCGCCGAGCGATACCTTCATTCAGCTCGTCGGCGTCGCACATCCATCACCGGCGAAGGCGGCAGAGTTCCGCGCGATCGATCTCGTTTCCGTCACGCAGTCGGTCGCCGCTGCGCGCGGCTCGAGCATTCGCCACTTCATCTATCTGAGCGTTGCGCATCCTGCGCCGATCATGCGCGACTACGTCGCTGTCCGAGTCGAAGGGGAGCGGCTGCTACGCGAAAGCGGCATCTCCACCTCGTTCATCCGCCCCTGGTACGTCCTCGGTCCCGGCCATCGATGGCCGTACGCGATTCTTCCGCTCTACTGGCTCGCGATGCTCTTGCCGAAGAGCGGCGAGACCGCGCGCCGCCTCTACCCGGTCACGCTGGCGAATGTCGTACGTGCGATTGTGAATGCGGTGGAGCATCCACCGGACAGCGTTCGCATCATCGAGAATCCGGAGCTGCGTCGCGCCTGAAGGCGTTGATGCCCGCACCCGCCGCGATCGCGTAGAGCGGCATCACAGGTACGCGGAACCGAGCCTCCGATTCGCCGCCGGCGCTGATCGCGATGAAGTAGAGGAGCGTAAGTCCAATGAACGTGGCGAGCGCGCGATCTCGCCGCCAGAGCACGGCGATGCCCGCAATCGCGAAGAGCAATTCTGCGCATGTAATCGCATCGAGTGTCATACGAAGAATCGTCGGCGGGATGCGGCTGACGACCCACATCGCTTCCCAGTCGCTGTCGAGCAAATTGATCTCGATGCCGTGCAGAGTGATGAAGAACGCCCCAACCGGATGTTGCAGCAGCACGCGGCGGCCGATCGCACTGAAGTAACGCGCTTGAACGGCGTGAGGCAGCTCGCCGCGGCTCGCGACATGCTCGGCGCTCCGGATCTCGGCATCGGCTTCACCGAGCAGTTCCTTCTGCCGGTCCGCGAGTGCGTCGTGAAACTCGTAGTCGTCCATGATTGCGAGCGCGCCCGCGCCGCGGTACATCAGCATGTTCGTCCCGGCAACGGAGGCGAGCGTGAAGACCGATGTACGGATGAGGTTTCTCGTGGCCCATCCGACCGGCAACAGAAGCGAGCTGATGACGAACGCGGCGATGAGCCGGCGGCGAGACGATAGGAGCAGATAGAGCGCGATGATGAGGAACCAGAGGATCGCTACGGGCCGGATCAGAACGAGAACGCCGGTGGTAAGACCGATGAGGATTGCGCCGCGCGTTTTCTGCATCTTCTCCACCGCCATGCAGATCGAGAGAAACACGACAGCGAAGAGGGTCTCGCTCAGGACCTTGTTCGCGTAGTGAAGCACTGCGGTGTCGAACGCGGCGATCGTTCCTGCGAGGAGCGCCGCGCCTTCGTTGCGCGTCCATCGCGACGCCGTGATGTACACCGCAACCGCGAGTAACGCGGCGAGGACGTGCTGCACGAACGCAATCACCACTGCCTTCGATCCGAAGGGGACCAGAAACAGGCAATAACCGGGCGTGCGGATCGTCTCCGGCACATGCAGCCAGTTCACGAACCCGAGTCCATGCGCGAGGTTCTGCGCAGGAACGAGGTACGTGGCGGAGTCGGGATAGAAGTAGTCGCCGTTACTGAACCAGAGATAGGTGAGGTGCGCGATGAGCGCGGCGGCGAAGAGAAGAACGGCGGTTGCGCGGCTGCGAGGTCTCACGACCGCGGCGTTATACCACCCCGCCGAACCCGCGCGCCCGCGTGACCTACTTCCTCAGTACGGACTCCAGTTCATCCGGCCGTGGCGCGCGAATCCGCGCCTCTTCGTGCGTGATCGCGCCACGGCGCACGAGGGCTGCGAGTGACTCCTCCAAGGAGATCATTCCCTGGCGCTTGCCGAGGGTGATCTCGGTGATGAGATTCTGAAGCTTCTCGTTGCGGATGTGATTACGTACCGCGTGATTCGCGAGCAGTACTTCGACTGCGGCCGCGCGGCCGTTGGTGTCACTGCGCGGAATCAGATGCTGGCAGACGATCGCGTTGAGACTGAGTGCGAGCTGATGGCGAATCTGCATCTGCTGCTGCGGGGGAAACACATCGACGATGCGATGGATCGCCTGCACCGCGTCGCTCGTGTGGAGCGTGGCGAGAATCAGATGGCCTGTTTCCGCCGCGGTGAGCGCGGTCGAGACAGTCTCGAGATCGCGCATCTCGCCGACGAGAATGACATCCGGATCCTGCCGCAGGGCCGCACGCAGAGCGGCGGCAAACGTAGGCGCATCGCGACCGACTTCCACCTGTTCGATGATCGAGCTCTGGTTGCGATGTTCGTATTCGATCGGATCTTCGATCGTGATGATGTGACGCGCGTCGGCGCGATTGATCTCGTTGACGAGCGAGGCGAGCGTCGTGGTTTTTCCCGAGCCCGTCGGACCGCAGATCAGGACGAGACCGCGCGTTGGTTTCACCAGATCGGCGAGCGAGGTCGGGAGCTCGAGGTGATGCAGTGTCGGGATCGTCATCGGCAGCGCGCGGATCGCCGCGGCGATCGTGCCGCGCTGCTTGTGGACGTTGACGCGAAAGCGCATGCCTCCGGCACGGAGTGAGAAGTCAGCCGAACCTTCGTTTTCGATGCGATCGCGGAGACGTCCGCTCGTAAAAGGCGCGACGAACATCCGGACGTCTTCCGCCGAGAGCGGCTCCGAGTTGCTTTGGATGAGGCGGCCGCCCTGGCGGAGAACGGGAGGCATTCCCGCGACGAGCAGCAGATCGCTCGCTGCACGCTTGGTCATCTCCAGCAGGATCCCTTCGAGCGCGCTTCCTTCGGACGCCGAGGTCGGGGGAGTAACGGGAACCTCGACCGGGCGGAGTGCCGGCCGTTCATTTCGGTTGAGCTCTTCTACGAGCTGGTCGAGTTGAGGGTCACGCAGGAGCTTGGTCATCGCGTGATGATTACGAACGAAGCGTGCCAGAAGTTCCTCTCCTCCACCCCCATTCAACGCCCTCCGTCGATCTTCGTACTCTCATCATGCTCGCGCTCGTCATCGCGCTCCCACTTCTCGCCGCGATCTTCTATCTGCTCGAGCGTCGTTTCGCGGCCCTTCCTCACAAGTCGGTCTTCCGCCGCGAGCGCATCACCGACTTCGGGTTCTGGTTTCTTACGCCGCTCGTGACCCGCACGCTCACATCAGCAGTGATCTTCGTCGCAGTCCTGCTGATGCCCGGCGGAAGCGAGACGTGGTTCACGCGGCAGCGTACGGCGTTGCAGATCATCGAGACTCTCGTTGCTGCCGACTTCCTCGCGTACGTTGGACATCGGCTCTTTCATCGGCGGGGCATGTTGTGGCGCATTCACGCGGTGCATCACAGTTCGGTCGATCTCGACTGGTTGTCAGCGACGCGGCTGCATCCTTTGAATGAAGTCGGGATGCGTCTCTTCCAGGTCGTGCCGCTCTATCTTCTCGGCTTCCGCGGCGGCGCGTTGGCGGCTGCGGTGCCCATCCTCGCGGGTTGGGCCGTCATCATTCACGCGAATCTCAACTGGGACCTCGGTCCGCTTCGTTATGTGATCGCATCACCCGCCTTTCACCGCTGGCATCACACGAGTGAGGTGGAGGGGCTCGACAGGAATTTCGCCGGTCTCTTCCCCTGGATCGATGCGATGTTCGGAACGCTCTACCTGCCGCGCGGCCGGCAGCCCGCAAAGTTCGGGCTCGCATGACGTGCTACGCTTTCGCGCCGCGTGCGCAAGCGTTTCCTTCTTCTCCTCGTACTCGTGATCACCAGCTGTACTCGACAGGAGGAACATCCTCCGATCATCCTGATCTCGATCGATACACTGCGGTCGGACCGTGTCGGTGGCATGACGCCGAACATCAAGGCGTTCGCGCGCGACTCGATCGACTGCCGCAATGCGTGGTCGCACGTCCCGCTCACGCTGCCGTCGCATTTGTCCATCTTCACCGGACTTCTTCCCTCTGAGCATGGGGTGCGTGACAACGCAGGCTATCGCTTCGATGCATCACATCCGACGCTGGCATCCGTCCTCGCTGCGTCGGGCTATCACACCGAAGCGGCAGTCTCGTCCTATGTGCTTCGCGCATCGACCGGTGTCGCCTCGGGCTTCAATGAATACGACGACGACATCGGGATGGTCAGCGGTGCGCCGGTCGGAGCGCTGCAGCGCCGCGGCGAAGCGACGGAGAAGATCGCCGAGGAGTTGATCGCGAAGAATCTGGGAGTGCCGCAGTTCTGCTTTCTCCATCTGTATGAACCGCATGCTCCGTATGAGCCGACGTACGAGAGCGACGTCAGGAAGGCCGACGCGATCGTCGGAACCTTTTTCCGGTTTTTGAAGAAGGAAGGGCTCTACGATCGCGCGCTCATCGTGCTGGTCTCCGATCATGGCGAAGGACTCATGGATCATGGAGAGCAGGAGCACGGAGTCTTCGTTTATCGGGAGGCGCTGCAGGTGCCGCTCATCATCAAGCTGCCTCATTCGGCCAAGCGGGGAAAAATCGATTTGCCGGTGGCGCTCATCGATGTGATGCCGACGATTCTCGATGCAGCCGGTGTGGCGGCTCCCGCCGGATTGCGCGGCGTGTCGTTGCTGCACGAAACGCTTCCTGCGCGCACGATCTATTCGGAGTCTCTCTATCCGCGCATTCACCTCGGGTGGAGCGAGCTGCGCTCCATCGTGAGCGGCCCGATGCACTACATCGCCGCGCCTCGCAGCGAGCTCTATGACGTCGTGCATGATCGATCCGAGAAGAAAAATCTCTCGTCGAGCGACCGGAGGACGGATGCCGCGCTGCATGAAGAGCTCGGGCGCTACGATGTCCGATTCTCCGCTCCCGAACAGATTGATCCGGAAGAAGCGAAGAAGCTCGCGGCTCTGGGATATGTGAGTGCCGGCGCGGACGACAGCGGCAGTCTCCCCGATCCGAAGTCGCGCATCGCGGATCTCGCGAAGCTCAAGGCCATCGGCGCGACGAACGATCCGCGCCGGAGGATCGCGATGATCGAGCCGTTGCTCGCCGCGAATCCGCGCTGGAGCGATCTCCGCGATCAGCTCGGCGACGCGTATGACGAGGAGGGCGATCATCAGAAAGCGGCAACGGCATTTGAAGCGGGCATCAACGCCACGCCGCGGCTGGCCGCGCAGTTCGCACGCTCTGCGGCGCAATCGCTGCTGCTCGCCGGCGATCTCGCGGGTGCAGAGGCCCATGCGCGGCTCGCACTGGCAGGAAATGCGCCGGGTGCGCATCTCCTGCTCGGTGAGATCGCGCTCGCCAAGCGCGATCTGAGTGCAGCCTCGGTCGAAGCGCAGGAAGCGGATCGCGAGCCGGCCGATCGTGTCGGCGCGCTTTTTCTTCTGGCTCGTCTCGCACAGGCGAGAGGTGACTACGCAGGCGCACAGCGCCTCCTCGAAGTGGAAGAAGAAGCGCGCCGCAAGAATGCGGGATCACAGCCGGAGCACTACCACTTCGTGCTCGCCGACGTATTGGCGCATCTGGGTCGAATGGATGAAGCCCGTGCGCAGTTCCGCGAGGAGATCAGGGACGAACCGCACAATCTGCAGGCCTACTCCGATTTGGCGTTGATCGATTTTCTTGCGGGAAACCGCGATGGTGCGATCACCACGCTGCTCGAGATGGTGACCAGGAATCCGACGCGAGATGCCTTTCTTTTTGCGGCTGGCGGGCTCGAGAAATGGGGCGACAAAGAAAATGCCTCAAAGTTCCGTCAACAGGCAGAAATGGCGGGTCGCCCAGTAACCCCGTGATCTTCTTTTGACCCGCGGTCAGCGTTTCCAAAACGTAACGCGGGTGCGAATTTGATCCACATCCAACCGCGCTAGCTGATTAAGTACTTTTTAAATCAGCAACTTACCTGCTGAGCTGGAAGTAGGCATCGCGCTTGCCCTTAGAGCGGACCGCGCCCAACGGGACGCAAATACAGCTAGGGGAGCACATGAAAAAAGTTTTCTCGTTCGCTCTAACCCTCATCGCCACGGTGGCGATGGCGAAACCGCCTGCCACGAATCCGAACTTCTCCATCACCGGTGTAGACCATAAGGGAACCCCGACGTTCATCTCTGGAAACCTCGGCAACATCGGCGCGGGTCACAATGACGCGTCGGCGAAGGCCGCTCTCAAGGGTCAGAAGGACCTGCTCAAGATGACGGGCTCCGAGGACTTCGACACGCTGAGCGTGACGAAGGACTCACTCGGCCAGACGCACTACAAGTATCAGCAGACTCTCAAGGGACTGCCGGTCGTGGGCGCCGAGTACATCGTGCACGTTGACCGTAACGGCAACGTGAAGGCGATGAACGGCCGCTTCGCAGCCGATGAGAACCTTCCGCGCAACCCGAGTGTCGATGCGGTCACCGCGACGGATACCGCCGCGAAAGAGCTGGGCATCAGCAACGGCCGCTTCACCAGCGGCGCTCGTCTGACCTACGTCGTGAACGAGAAGAGCAATGCGTTCCTCGCGTGGGCTGTCGATGTTGCGTACACGAACGCACAGGGACCGCAGCGCGACACGATCTACGCGGACGCGACGACGGGACATGCCGTGCTCACGCAGCCGCACAACATGTACGTGAAGAGCCGCAAGGTCTACACGGCGAACAACGGCACCTCGCTGCCGGGCACGCTGCTCTGGTCGGAAGGCGGCACCGCCACCTCCGATACGACCGCGCAGGCCGCGTACAACTACGCTGGCAACGTCTACGACTACTACTTCAACGTCCACGGCCGTAACTCGTACGACAACGCGGGCGCGACGATCATCTCGTCCGTTCACTACTCGACCTCGTACAACAACGCGTTCTGGAATGGTTCGCAGATGGTGTACGGCGACGGCGACGGCACGCAGTTCATTCCGCTGTCGAAGGCGCTCGACGTCGATGCGCACGAGCTGACGCACGCCGTCACCGAGCGCACCGCGAATCTCACCTACTCGAATGAGTCCGGCGCCCTCAACGAAGCAACCTCCGACATCCTCGGCAACTCCTGCGAGGCGTACTCGACCAACGGCGGCACGCCGAACGCGAACACATGGAAAGTCGGCGAAGACATCTACACGCCGGGCACCGCGGGTGACGCGCTCCGCTACATGAACAACCCGACCGCCGACGGCTACTCGAAGGACTACTATCCGGAGCGCATCACCGGTACGTCCGACAATGGCGGCGTCCATGGCAACTCCGGTATCGCCAACCTCGCCTACTACCTCATGGTCATGGGTGGCTCGCACCCGCGCAGCAAGACCTCGGTCGTCGTCACTCCGCTCTCCAGCACCTCGAGCACCTCGCTCGACATGGCGCAGAAGATCTGGTATCGCGCACTGACCGTCTACTTCACCTCCTCGACGAACTTCGCAGCCGCGCGTACCGCGACGGTTACGGCAGCGACAGACCTCTATGGTTCAGCCGCAGCCGCGACGGTCACTGCCGCGTGGGATTGCGTCGCAGTTCCGGGTGGCTCCTCGGGTGGTGGTGTGACGACGCTGACCAATGGCCAGACCGTCACCGGTATCTCGGTTGGCACCGGCGCGTGGGTCATGTACAAGATCACCGTTCCGACCGGCCAGAGCTCGCTCAAGATCACGATGTCGGGTGGCACGGGTGACGCAGACCTCTACGTCAAGCTCGGCGCGCAGCCGACTCTCACCTCCTACGACTACCGTCCGTACCTCACCGGCAACAACGAGTCCGTCAGCGTGACGAACCCGGCAGCCGGCGACTGGTACATCGGACTCGAAGGCTACGCTGCAGCTTCGGGCGTTTCGCTCAACGCGACCTATGCTGCATCGAGCGGCGGCACCTGCACCAGCTACAGCGGTTCGCTCAGCGGCACGGGCGCATCGGCAATCCAGCCGAATGGCACCTACTACCAGACGACGGTTTCCGGCACGCACACTGGAAAACTCACCGGACCGGCATCGGGCGCTGACTTCGACCTCTACCTGCAGAAGTGGAACGGTTCGGCATGGGCCAACGTCGCTTCCGGTACGGGCTCGACTGCAAGCGAGAACGTCAGCTACAGCGGCACCGCTGGCTACTATCAGTGGAAGGTGACGTCGTACAGCGGTTCGGGCAGCTACACGCTCTGCATCACGCATCCCTAATCCCGTAAGCATTCCTCATCGAGGCCCGCCGTGCGATCATGCGCGGCGGGCCTTTTTCTTGTCATGAGACGAATCCTCTTTCCCTTGCTCGCGCTCTTCTTGGCTGCAGCGGACAGTCCTCAAGCCGTCGTGAAGTACCGGCAGGCTTCGATGAAAGCGATGGGCGGTCACATGAACGCGATGTCGCTCGTCGTGAAGCATCAGATCTCGACGCGCGCGGATCTCGAGACGCACGCCGAAGCGGTGCATGGTGTGAGCAGGACGCTTGTGGGGTTGTTTCCGGTTGGAACGGGACCCGATCAAATTCGCACCGAGGCGAAGGCGGTGATCTGGCAGCAGCTGCCGGAGTTCAAGCGGAGCGCGGAAACGCTGGAGCGTGAGAGCGCGAAGCTCGAGGCTCTCGCGAAGAAGGGCGACGCCAGCGGATTCGATCAGCAGTTCAAGGTCGTCAGCGACACGTGCAGCAGTTGTCACGATTCCTTCCGAGTGCACGATTGATTCGACGGCTCGCAGCTGCGCTCCTCCTGCTGCTCGCGTCTTGTCATCGTGAGACTGCTCACACGCCGGCCAGGCAATCGGCCCGAAAGCATGGTGGTGAATCGTGGGATGCACTCCCGTCGCGCGACGCGTTCGCGGGCTCGGAGACCTGCCGCGATTGTCATCAGAAGAACTACGACCATTGGACCCGCGACTGGCACGCGCGTGCCCTGTCGAGAGCGGAGAAACCGTATGTCGCCGGCCGCTACAACGACGCGCACTTCAAGGGTGAGTCGAGCGAAGCGTGGATGCTGCGGCATTCCGATGACTACGTGATGCGGACGCGCAATCGCGAAGGTCAACTACTTGACTACAAGGTCGACTGGCTCATCGGCGGCAAGCGTATGCAGGATGCCGTCACGGTGTTTCCCGACGGCCGCTGGCAGGTGCTGCCCATCTACTACCACGTGACGGGACATGGCGAGTGGGTCGACTACAACGAGGCGAAGCAGGGGAGGGTAGGCCCCGATCATCCGCACTTCTGGACGAACTTCAAGCGGACCGTCAACAAAGAGTGCCTCGAGTGTCATGCGACGGGCGTTGACGTCCGTTACGACGCGAAGGCGCATACCTGGTCGACCACGTTTGCCGACGCGGGCGTTGCGTGCGAGTCATGTCACGGCCCCGGCGCCCGTCACGCGGAGACGAAGGCAAAGAGCGACATCTTCCGCCCATCGAAGAACGACATGTCGGTCTGCGGCCGCTGCCACGGCCCTCACGAACCGTTGTTCCCGCTGCTCGTTGCGAATCAGCAGTTCCGTCCGGGGGAACGCTATGACGATCGCTACCAGGCGCTGGTCATCACCGACGGGACGGAGCGGAGCGGCGAGTTCTTTGCCGATGGCCGGCCCTCGAGCTCCAGCTTCGAGTATCAGGCCGTGATTCAGTCGCGCTGTTTCCGGATCGGCGGGGCGACCTGTCTCTCCTGCCATACCGCGCCGCATCAGGATCATGGCGCGAACGACACGAAGCTCGATGCGGCGTGCGTCGACTGCCACAAGGCGATCGATGCGTCGCATTCGCATCACAAGTCGGTGAGCTGCAACGATTGCCACATGCCGCGGATTCTCAGCGGTGTGCTCGACAAGTTTCCCGATCACACGCTCGACATTCCGAATCCGCAGAACACGATCCGCCATGACGTGCCGAATGCCTGCACCAACTGCCATCAGGAGAAACCGCCCGCCGAGCTGCAGAAGACGATCGAGGCATGGTGGCCTGGTGCAGCGAATCGTCAGTCGCGAAGAATCCTGCTCGCCGACGCCATCGACGAAAAGACGCGCGGTGCGAGCCTCGGGCCCTTGACGCAGGTCGTCCAGGATCTGAGCGAGGCACCGTCGCTGCGCGGTGCCGCGGCGGTTCTGCTCGCGCAACGGTTTCCGGGCGATGCGACCCGGGTCCTCGCGCCGCTGCTTCACGACCGCGATCCGCTCGTCCGCGCGAAGTTCGTCGAGGCCCTAGGCTACGCGCACACTGGCGATGTCGCCGATCCCGTGGCCGCACTCCTGAACGATGAATCGATTCAGGTGCGCCAGACGGCCGCGCTCGTCGCCGCATCCGTTGGAGATGCGCGCGGTGTTCCCGCGCTCGAGGCCCTTGCTTCGAATCCGGCAACGCGTGCGCTCGTTCGTCCTCACATCATGCTTGCCATCAACGCGGCGAATCACGGCGACATGGATCGCGCAAAGCGCGAGCTCGACTTCGCGGTGAGCGAGGTGCCGTATGCCGTCGATGCACTCGTCATGCTCGGCGACATCGCCGCCAGGAAGGGCGACTTCGCATCAGCGAAAACCGAATTCGAGGAGGCGCTGCGATTCAATCCGAGCCATCGCGGCGCATTGGGGAGAATGGCGGCACTCCCCCGCTAGCGAACGAAAAGCGAAATCCAGCTTTTACTTGCACTCGCGATTCACCCGCTCGCGAATCTTCCACGCTGCATCACGCACCGCGCCGATTTCCTTCGGCACGTCGTTGTTGTCGTACCACGACGTTTTTCTCTCGCCGGCTTTCATCGTCCATTGAACGGCGTCCGGCGCCGCGTGTCCGTACGATTCCTTCCAATCGGTTTTCGTCGCGGCGGCCAGCGCGTCAGCCAGTTGGTGCAGCTCCGCAGCTGTGAGGGCCGAAGAGCAGCGCTCCGTCGTTCCCTTCTGTGCGTCGACCGTGATGGAGCCGAGGCCGCGGCCGGTGAAGCCGCCGTCGGTGGTGATCTCGAGGTGTACGTCCGGCATGGTCGAAACAGTGTTGCACGAGAGGATCGTAGCTGCCAGTAAGGCGATGATCGAGATCATGTTCACGCCATTGTTGCACGGGCCTGGTTTCCGAATCGCGCGCTGCCTTGTCGAACGGTGCAAAGGAGAAGAAAGCATGTTCGAGACATCAGTGGTCAAAGCGCATGCCATTGCAGCGAGGCGGAGAGCAGGACTGTTCACGATGTCCATAGGCTTTCACTCGATGATCGCGGTTGCGGCGATTGCCATGACCGTTCAGACGTCGCGCTTCCCGAACAACGCACCGCGGCAGATGGCGTCGTTCAGCGACATCATGCCGGCCGTCGAACCGCCGCTGCCGAAGGGCAATCCGGAAGCGCCGCGCACGCCGGACCCGAAGCCGCAGCAGCCTGCGCAGCCTCAGCAGCAGACGGCGCCGCAGGTTCCCCAACAAGAGACTGCACCAAACCCGAATCAGGTCCCTGACCATGCGACACAACTGACGTCTGACGGCAACTCGAATCCCGGGACCGCAACGCCGGGTACGGAGCCGTGGGGAGTGCCGGACGGGAAGAAAGGTGGGCTCGATATCGGGCAGGTACCGCAGACGCACGCCGAGCCTCCGGTTTACAAGCCAGTTGGTGATGTGCATGCCGCACGCGTGCTCACGCGCGTCGAACCGGTCTACCCGCGGCTGGCGCTCACGAATCGCGTCGGCGGTGTGGTCAAACTGCAGTGCATCATCGACAAGAACGGCAATATCAGTGCTCCTGAGATCGTCTTCAGCAGCTTCGCAGCGTTCAATCAGCCTGTGCTCGACGCTCTGCGGAGATGGACCTTTGCGCCGGGAACTCTGCACGGCGAGCCGGTCGACACGTACTTCGAGCTGACCATCACATTTCAACCCAAATAGGGGATCGCATAAACTGCCGCGGCTTGCGCCTCCGTTTGAGTCTGCTGTTCGTGGCGATTGCGCTCCTTTATGCCGGCCCGGCGCTTCTGCCGGGCCGTGCTCTTCTCCCCGTCGATCTGCTGAATGACATGCTCGCGTGGAAACGCGATCCATCCGTGCGCGTGCGTGTTTCGAACTCGGCGCTTTCCGATCCGGTCGTGCAGTTCGAGCCGTGGAATCGGGAGATCCGCCGCATGCTCGCGAATGGCGAGATGCCATGGATCAACCGGTATGCTGCGGGAGGCGGCCCGCTGTTCGCGAATCCGCAGACTGCGCTCTTCTCGCCATTCACATGGCTTCCGCTGCTGCTGGGAACGTATGGCTGGTCGCTGGCTGCGCTGCTGAAGTTGATCATGGCAGCGGTGTGTGCCTACTGGCTTGCACGCGAGCTCGACGTCGAGCAGCATGCCGCGGCGATCTCGGCCATCGTCTACGCAGGTAGTGGCGAGATGATCGTGTGGCTTCTGTACCCGCACACGAACGTCCTCGCATTGCTCCCCGGATTCCTCGCGGCCTCGCTCCGGCTCATCCAGCAGCCGCAGAAGGAAAACGCGGCGCTCGTCATCGCGGCTGCTGCGCTGATTACGGCGGGCGGACACCCTGAAACCATGATGGTGGGCGTCATCAGCTCCTTCGCGTTTCTGCTCTGGCATTGCGAGCGAACGCATAAGTGGGGCGCGCTGGGAATGCTCCCCGCGATGGTGGGATCGCTGTTCGGATTTCTGCTGCTTGCAGTCGTGATGCTGCCGTTCGCACTCATCGCGCAGGCGAGCTACACGACGGTCGAGCGCTCGAGCCTCGTGCATCCGTTTCGGTTCTGGACCGTCATCTCGCAGATTCTTCCCGGTATTCTCGGCAGCCCGTTGCATGGTGAGCTCGACTTCACGGCGCTTCCGCCCGCGGAGCCGTTCTCGATTCGTGTCGGTGCGTATCTCGGAGCGATCTCACTGCTGGCGATCGTGCTTTCATGGCGCGAACTCTCTCCGGCGATTCGACGCGGTTTGAAGATCGGCGTTGCCGGCCTCGTCGTCTCCTGGTGTCCGCCGGGAATCGATCTGCTCTTTCGGAACATGCCTCTGCTTCGCCTCCTCGCGCTGCAATACTGTGCAACTCCGTTTCTGATTTTCGGCTCTCTCGCGTCGGGACCGGCGTTGCTCGCCCTGGCTTCGAGGCCGCGCAGAAAGATCTCGGTTCTTCTTCTCCTTTTCGGTCTGCTGCTGTTGCTGGCGGGACTCGCCCCGCTGCTTCCGTCGATGCGGCCAGTGGTCGTTTCGGTGGCCCACGACGGAATCGAACTGCTTCGCGCACGAGGGCATCTGCGGCAACCGCCTGCCATCTATGAGCAGCGGCTGACGTACTACCTCGCGGCCGCAGGGATCACCACGCTTCGGCGCGTCGCGTTGCCGGGACTTCTCTGGAGCATAGCCGGCCTCGCACTGTTCCTCGGCAAGCGGCGCGTTTTCGTTGCTGCGGCGCTTGCGGAACTGCTCGCGTTCGGGATCGGGTTCAATCCCGCCGTCTCACTCCGGCTGGCTCCAGCGATGCCGCCCGCAATCGCGCAGATCAAGCAGCTCGATCCGGAAAACCGCTGGTTGATCGCTGCGAACTTCGAGGTGTTTCCGGCGAACATCGGGACGAACTATGCGGTTCGCGATGTCGTCTCGTACGACGTCCTCATGCCGAAGGAGCACGTCGAGCAACTGCTGCCGGCCGGCTACAACCCGGCGCTGCATACAATTCCGCAGCAGCTCTCGCCGGCAAACATCTCGGCACTCGGACGCCTCGGCGTGCGCTTCATCATCAATTCCGATGGCAGCGTGAGCGAGGTTCCTAACCCGACGCTGCACCCGATGCCGCAGAACGAGCATCCGGCAGGCCTCGAGCTCGGGGCGATCGTTTCGCTGCTGGCGCTCGGATTGAGTCTGGGCTGGCTGCGCCTCTACCGCTCCACAGCCGACGCGGTTCCCGGTCGCTAACCGTCTCCCGTAACACGCGCCTGCGTCACCAGTGTCACCCCCGCCACTCCCGCAATCGACAACCCCGCCCCGATCGCCGCCATCATCGTGATGGGTTCGTTGATCAGCAGTGCGCCGAGAATCATCGACACGATGACCGCGAGCTGCGAGATCACGCCGACCGTCATCGCATCGACCCAGCGGAGGCTGAACGTCATCGTCAGTTGTGCCGCAATCGCGAGGAGCGACATGATCGCGAGCGCAGTCCACTCATCGTGTGACGGAGTCTTCCAGGTGCTGAGTCCCTGCGGCAGCGTCGTGAGAAGTCCGAGGAGGCAGAAGCTGCCGTAGATCGACCAGGAGCTCTCGCCGCGCCGCGCTGCTCGGATCGCGGTGACTGCGGCGCCGGAGCATATCGCGGAGAGTGCGCCCATGAGCTCCCAACGTCCGAAACCGACGAGCTCACCCGGACGCGCATGCGCATGGACCACGAGGAACACGCCGAAGAGCGCGATGGGAAGCGGGATCAAAACCTTCGGGCTGAAGCGCTCGCCGATGAACAGCATCGAAAAGAATCCGCTGTAGATCGGTGCCGTGTAATTGAGGAGCGTCGCCACGCCGACGCTCACGTGCTGGATGCAGATGAAGTAGAAGAGCACCGCGAGGCCGCCGAAGAAGCCGCGGATGAGCAGCAGGTCGAGCCGGTGATACGCGAGCGCGGTGCGGCGCACGCCGGGAATGAGGACGACAGGCGCCAGACCGACCGCGAAGCGCACCAGCGCGACCTGTGGTCCGGAAAGCCGTGACGACGCGACCTTGGCCGCAAACGCCATCGCGCCGAACATCGTCGCGGAGACGACGAGCCACAACAACGCTTTCGAGTGTGCTTTCATAGCGATCGATGAGCAATGAGACGACCTACCGCGAGGCGCGCCGCAGCGATGCGAGCGCCATTATCGACTTTCAGATCGCAATGGCACGTGAGACCGAAGACATCGAACTGGATCGCGAGGTCTTGACGCGCGGCGTGGAGGCGGTGTTCGACGAGCCGGCGCACGGCCGCTACTTCGTCGCGGAACGCGAGGGCCGCATCGCAGGCTCGCTGATGATTACCTACGAGTGGAGCGACTGGCGCAACGGACTCGTCTGGTGGATTCAGAGCGTGTATGTGACTCCCGAGATGCGAGGGCAGGGGATCTACGCAGGTCTCTACCGATTCATTCAGGCGATCGTGAAGCACGACGGCTCGATTCGCGGCATTCGTCTCTACGTCGATCGCCGCAACACCAGCGCGCAAGAGGTCTACACGCGTCTCGGCATGAATGGAGAGCATTACTCCGTCTTCGAGTGGATGGTGTAGGACAGGCGCCCTCGCCTGTCCGTTGTTGTGTCTATGGGACTGACAGGCGAGGGCGCCTGTCCTTACACTACAATCCCCACGATGTCACTCACCGGCGCACTCCGCTATCTCTGGAACACCAAGACGAAGGAGCCTCGCATGCTGAAGGTCGGTGAAAAGGCGCCTGACTTCACCGTGAAGGATCACAACGGCAACACCGTGAAACTCAGCGACCTCCGCGGAAAGAAAATCGTCCTCTGGTTTTATCCCAAAGCCGACACCCCTGGCTGAACGCTCGAGGGTTCCGGGTTCCGGGACCTCATCGGCCAGTACGAAGCGAAGAACGCGATCGTGATGGGCGTCAGCTTCGATCGCGTCGAAGAGAACGCAGACTTCGCGAAGTGCTACAGGTTTCCCTTCCAACTCCTCAGCGACACCTCGCGCGAGATCGGCATGGCCTACGGCGCATGCGAGCGCCCCGACGATCAGTACGCGCGCCGCATCGCATACGTGATCGATGAGAACGGCCTGATCGCGCAGGCGCATCCGAAGGTGGATGCGAAGTCGTATCCGCGCGAGCAGCTGGAAACGTTGTAGGTTACGCGGGCCCGCGGATACGCGGGCTCGGCGGGGTGGATGGGACCGCGAGCCCGCGAGCCCCCGTATCCGCGCACCGATTTGAAACCTCCTCACGATCTCCGCGTACATCCACACCAAGCAACCCAACGAGGTGTGGAAATGTCGAAGCGGAATCGCAAAGTCGCAACAGTCTCCGTGGTCGTTCTCGCAGTCGCGATCGTCATCGCGCTCGTCGCGATGAAGGCTGGCGGCAAGAAGGAAGATCCCAAGGCGCCGGTGAAGGTCGGCAAGGCCGAAGTCGCTGACGTTCAGGTGAAGGTCACCGAAGTCGGCAACGTGCAGCCCGAGGTGAAGGTCGATGTGAAGTCGGCCGTCTCCGGAAAGGTCGTCGAGATCGTTCATCGCGACGGCGATCAGGTCAAGCGCGGCGAGATCCTCGCGCGCGTCGAGCCCGATCTGAATCAGGCGCAGTCGCTGGCCGAGACCAAGAATCAGCTCAGCTCTGCGGAGATCCGCTACAACCAGGCGAAGAAGAACTACGAGCAGGATCACAAGCTCTTCCTCGACGGGCTCCTCGCTTCGAAAGGCAATCGCGACAGCGAAACCGAGTTCCTCTCCGCGAAGCAGGAGCTCGAGAAGGCCCAGGAGAAGTACAACATCGTCGAGAAGAGCGGCATCCCCATCAGCGCTTCGGCCGGCAAGTTCCAGGGTTCGAACGTCGTCGCTCCGATGGACGGCCTCGTGCTGACGAAGAACGTCGAGATCGGCGACACGATCACCTCCGGCGTCTCCTCGTTCAACGCGGGCACCGTGCTCTTCTCGGTCGCCGATGTCTCCTCGATGATCGTCAAGGCCGGCGTGAATGAAGTCGATATCGGCAAGATCCATGTCGACATGCCGGTCAAGGTGACGCTCGATGCCTATCCCAAGATCGCATTCGCCGGACGCATCGCGCGCATCGCACCTGCGGTCCGCATCGACGACAAGGTCCGCGTGTTCGACGTCGAAGTCCGCCTCAACGCGCAGGGCCGCGAGCTTCGCTCCGGAATGACCGCGAACATCGAAGTTGCCGGCGAGAAGAAGCAGCAGGTTCTCACCGTGCCGGTCGAATCGGTCTTTTCCCGCGATTCGCAGGAAGTCGTCTTCGTGAAGAAGCATGTCGACGCAAAGACGCTGGCCGCAGCGGAGAAGGCACCGAAGGACGACAAGGCGAAGAAAGATGCCTGGAAGCTCTGGTTCGACAAGCGCGTCGTGACCACGGGTCTCTCCGACAACGCACGCGTCGAGATCCTCACCGGGATCAAGTCCGGCGAAGAAGTGGCGCTGGAAGATCCGACGCTGCCGCTCGACAAGAAGAAAGACGAGAACGACGACTAGGCGGGGCAGGCAGCAGACAGCGGACAGCAGGAACAGCATAAGCGGGAGAACGAACGAAATGAGCGCGATCTTCAAATACGACTTCTCGACGCCCCAGATCGAAGAAGTGCCGAAGCCTGAAGTACAGCGTGCGCTGATCTCTCTCGAGAACATCACGAAGACGTATGACTCGGGCGAGAACGCGGTGCAGGCGCTGCGCGGCATCAATACGGGAATCGAAGCGGGCGAATTCGCCGCGATCACCGGTCCCTCCGGCTCGGGCAAGTCGACACTGATGCACATCCTCGGCTGCCTCGACTCGCCGACGAGCGGACAGTACTGGCTCGACGGCGAAGACGTCGCGACGCTCAGCTCACGCGAGCTCGCGCGCATTCGCAATCGCAAGATCGGATTCGTGTTCCAGACGTTCAATTTGCTGCCGCGCGCGACGATCCTCAAGAACTGCGAGCTGCCGCTGCTGTATGCAGGGATCAGCCGCAGCGAACGCCTCGATCGCGCGATGGATGCGCTGAAGCGGGTCGGCCTCGACACGCGCTCCAGGCATCGCCCGAACGAGCTCTCCGGCGGTCAGCGCCAGCGCGTCGCCATCGCACGTGCGCTCGTGAACAACCCCTCGCTGATCCTGGCCGACGAGCCGACCGGTAACCTCGATACGAAGACCGGCTCGGACATCATCAGGATCTTCGAAGAGCTCTCCGACAACGGACAGACGATCGTCCTCGTGACGCACGACCCGTCGATCGCGAATCGCTGCGAGCGAAGAATCAAGATCGTCGACGGCCAAATCGCCAATGAAGAGGGATGAGGGATGAGGGATGAGGGATGAATCGCCATCCTTCGCACTCAGCACTCAGAACTCAGAACTCAGCACTCAGCACTCAGAACTCAGAACTCAGGACTGAACCGCCATGATCATCTTCGAGTCCATCATCGACGGCATCCGCGACATCCGCGACCACTTCGGCCGCACGATGCTGCAGCTCCTCGGCATCATCCTCGGCGCGGCGTCGATCGTGGCGACCTTCTCGCTCTCCGTCGCCGGCAAGGCTGCCTCGATGGAGTTCTATCGCGTCAGCGGCGGTATCCAGAAGATGTGGGTCTGGAACAAGCCGACCGGCAAGGTGACGGCGAACGCGAAGGCGCTGGCCTCGAAGGGACTCACGTACTCGGATGCGCTTGCGATCCGCCGCTATGCACGCGAGATCGATCTCGTCGCGCCGATGGCCGCGCAGAACTCCATGGTGCGCTACGGCCGCGTCGAGAAGACGCGCGAAGTCTCGGGCGTCACACCGGAGTACGCGCCCCTCACCGATTTCCACGCGGGACTCGGGCGCTTCATCACCGACCAGGATGTCTCCAGCGCGGCGCGTGTCGTCGTCCTCGGCAGCGAGCGCGCGCAGGAGTTCTTCGGCACCGACAATCCGATCGGCAAGACTCTAACCATCGGCGACACCGGCTACAAAGTGGTCGGCGTGATGGAGGAGAAATACTTCGCCTTCGACATGAAGCGGAACGTTCTGCGCTGGATGAACCGCCAGATGTACGTCCCCGTCACGACGATGATCACTCGACGCGGCGAGACGCTGGAGCACGGGAAGATCGACCGCATGCAGACGCGCATGAAGAGCACGAAGCGCTCCGATGACGCGGTGGCCGAAGTCGAGCGGATCCTGATGCGCGAGCATGGGGTGCAGGATTACGAAGTCATGTCGCGCGTGGCGAATCTCCGCCGCAACGAGCAGAACAACAAGATGTACGACATGACGTTCATGATCTGCGGGATCATCTCGCTCCTCGTGGGCGGCATCGTCGTCATGAACATCCAGCTCGCCTCGTTCAACGAGCGCGTGCGCGAAGTGGGAACGCGGAAGGCCGTCGGCGCGTCGCCGGCACAGATCTTCTTCCAGTTCCTGAGCGAGTCAGTGCTCGTGTCGTTGTTCGGCGGACTGATCGGACTGTTCGTCGGCCGCCTGTTCACGCAGGCAATCACGAGCCTGATCAACCAGCCGACGATCATCGTGATGTCGACCCTGGTCAACGCAATGATCTTCGCCGCCGGTACGGGTCTGGTCTTCGGAATGTATCCCGCGATCCGCGCGTCGAGGCTGGATCCGATTGTGGCATTGAGAACGGAATAGAAGAGTGACGAGTAGCGAGTGACGAGTAGCGAGTAGCAACTCGTCACTCGCGAGCGAAGCGAGCGACAACATGCAGATCACCGAATCCATCCGCACCAGTTTCGAAGAAGTGAAGGGGCATCCTCTCCGCTCCTTCTTCACGCTCATCGGCGTCATTCTCGGCACGATGGCGCTCGTCGTCGTGCTCTCCGTGCTGGATGGCGTCTCCGCCGGTGTATGGCAGGGATTCGAAGACCTCGGACTCGATGGCGTGCTCGCGATGTCGCGGCGCACTCCCGTCGATAAAGTCGAGCGCGCGAAGCAGTTCGTGTCGCGCGGCCTGCGCGTCGAGGATACGAAGAAGTTCGAAGACAGCGAGTTGATCTCGGCGACGTCGCCGGTCGGCGAGACGCGCGCGGTCGTCACCGCGGGCACGGTCACACGCCGCATCGATGTCTACGGCATCGGCGGCGGCTTCCAGACGATCAAGGGCCGGAAAGCAGGTGAGGGCCGTTTCATCAACGAAAGCGATGATCAGGGCGTCGCCGCGGTGTGCGTGCTCGGCTTCAAGCTGAAGCAGCAATTGTTCGGCGGCGACGAAGCGATCGGACAGCAGATCAACCTCGGCGGCCGCCGTCTGACGGTCATCGGCGTCGGTACGAAGTTCAACATGGAATTCGTGAACGACGACGACATGCGCAAAGAGACGGGCGGTGTCTACATCCCATTCTCGGTGTATCGCGACATGTTCGGCCGCAACTCGATGTCGTACATGCTGGCAAAGGCTGCCTCTCCCGAGAAGTCGATCGATGCCGAAGATGAGGCGAGCGCGGTGCTGCAGCGCGCGCACAACGGAATCCGCGACGTGAAGATCGACAACATCGGCAAGGAGATCGCGAAGGAGCGCGGCAAGGTCGTCGTGATCCTGCGCAACTGGCGCATCGTCTTCTTCTCGATCGCCGGCATCTCGCTGCTCATCGGCGGCGTCGGAATCTTCTCGGTGCTCAAGATCTCGATCTCCGAACGGTTGTTCGAGATCGGTCTGCGCAAGTCGATGGGGGCGAGCGACACCGAGATCTTCACGCAGTTCCTGATCGAGTCCGTGACACTTTCGGTCGTCGGTGCGGCCGCGGGTCTGCTGCTCGGCATCGTGATCGTGAAGGCGATCGCGGGCGCGTTCCCGGCCGGACTGCCGGTGTCGTTTGCCGGACTCAGCATCGCGAGCGGCTTCGCGATCTCGATCGGCCTCCTCGCGGGACTCTACCCCTCGCTGACCGCAGCGAGATTGCAACCAGTCGAAGCATTGCGCGCGTGACAGGCAGCAGGCAGCAGGCAGCAGACAGCAGGCAGCAGACAGCAGGCAGCAGGCAGCAGGCAGCAGACAGCGGACAGCAGGCAGCAGGCAGCAGGCAGCAGGCAGCAGGCAGCAGACAGCGGACAGCAGGCAGCGGACAGCAGGTCAGCGGACAGCAGGCAGCGGACAGCAGGCAGCGGACAGCAGACGGCAGGTAACAAAGACTAATTCTGTCGCCGCCGTTCTCATATCGGCTCAGAACCGAAGAGGCCGGTGTCGAACGCACATCCTGCTGCCTGCTGCCTGCTGTCTGCTGCCTGCTGCCTGCTGCCTGCTGTCTGCTCACGTATCATGTGCGCTATGAAGCGCATGTCCGTTCTGCTCATCGTGCTCATGGCGGCGATGCGCGCCTTTGGCGCGACCGACTTCAAGGTGTCGCCGAGTCTGGGAACCGTTCTTGGAAACGATACGGTCACGCTCCACACGAATGCGACGTTGCCGTCGTGCAACCCCTGCACGGTCAACGTCACGTTTGGCGGAGGCCGCGGCCGGAACGCGAAGATCATCGATCGCAATACCGTGACGGTGACGACACCGGGGCATTTGCGCGGGGTCGTCGACGTCGTGCTGACCGTGGAAAACGCGACGTATACAGCCACCGGCGGATTCGGTTTTTTCGGTTTCGGTGGTCCGATCGAGAGGCAGAACTACGAGGCCGTTCTCATCCCCGTCACGGTCGCTCCGAGCAATCCGGTCAATGGCGCGAATGGTTCTCGCTGGTTGACGGAGCTCTGGCTGCGCAACGCGGGAACGCGTGCCGTCGAGTATTTCTACGGTTACCCGAACTGCACTGAATCGTGTACGGGTGATTCGCCGTTTCCCTACATCACGCCGCTGACCACTGTCACTGTGGCTGGAGGTCTCACCGACGGATCACTCGCTTATCTGCAGCGAGGTGGCGCGGATTCGTTCAGTCTTTCATTTCGCGTACGCGACATCTCCCGGGCCAGCGACAACGCGGGAACCGACATCCCGATCGTGCGCGAAGAGGACTTCCGTTCGACCGCGATCGAGCTGTTGAACGTGCCGATCGATTCGATCACGCGCACCGCGCTCCGCATTTACGACGTCGACGCGCTCGCGGCTCGCGATGCGACGGTGCGGGTGTTCGCGATGACCGGCGGCAATGCGGTCGCCCTGAGAACCGTGACGCTGACTCCTCGTGACAGACCGCAAGCGGGGTTCGTTCTGTTGTCCAGTTATTCGGTCATTCCTGATCTCAAATCGGCGCTGCCGGAGCTTCCCGATGGCCGCTATCGCGTCGAAGTGATTCCAAACAATTTCACGGGATGGGCATTCACGGCTTCGACCAACAACGACACCCAGCTCGTGACGACGGTGACACCGCAATGAGCAGACAGCAGGCAGCAGGCAGCAGACAGCAGGCAGCAGGCAGCAGACAGCAGGCAGCAGGCAGCGGACAGCAGGCAGCAGACAGTGGACAGCAGGCAGCAGGCAGCAGACAGCAGGCAGCAGGCAGCAGACAGCAGGATGTGGTGCAGCGGATCGTCAGGCTAAAGCGTTTCTTCGTCTGCTGTCTGCTGTTCGCAGCATGCTCCCTGCTCCCCGCGGTCTGTTGTCTGGCAGACATCTTCCCGAAGAGCGGGACCGAAACCGGCGGGGACGTCGTGACGATCAGCGGCCTGACTCCGTGCAACCCCTGCACGACTCCCACGGTGAAATTCGACGGCGTTACATCGCCGAGAGTGACGACGACTGGCAGCGGCACGATCCAGGTGATCACGCCGCCGCACGCTCCCGGTCCTGTAGGCATCACCATCAGCCCGGCAAGTTCCGGCAGCGTCTCCGATGCGTTTACTTACGTGCAGCGTGAAACGCTGCTCACCGACAACTTCGAGCGCGTGCTCATCCCGCTTTCGCTTGGTTCGAAGCAATTTCCAGGTGCGTACTTTTCGCTCTGGGCCAGCGAGCTCTGGATCTACAACAGTAATCCGTGGAGCAGCGAGATTCTCTTCGGGAATCCCGACGCCAACTGCTGCCCCAGCCCGGTGATCGCCGGGGCGGAAACACTCAATGCCAGCTACGTCGGATCGTCGCAGCAGGCGTTCGGGATTCTCGTCTGGCTTCAGAAGGGATCGTCGCGCGGCATCAACTTTTCGTTGCAGGTTCGCGACGTTTCGCGCGCGAAGATTCAGTCAGGGACCGAAATGCCGGTCGTTCGCGAGTCGGAGTTCAAGTACACGATCGATCTTCTCAACGTTCCGATCGATCCTGGATCGTCGCGCACGGCGTTGCGGATCTTCAATCTCGATGGGACGACCCAGCTGGTTCCCGTACACATCGTGATTACGAAGGCGGGCGCGGGAGACGTGCTCGCCGATGACAGCGGCGTTGCGCTGCGCGCCGTCGGGGAGAGTCGCGGTATTCCTTCATTTGCGCGCTACACCTCGCTGGACGATCTGGTACTCCGCTATCCGCAGCTTGCGGGAGCGGGACCGATCGAGATCTCGGTTTCGACGTCAGGCAGCCAGAAGATCTGGGCATTCGCGGCAGTCACGAACAACAACACGCAGCTGATCACGACGGTGTTTCCGCACTGATGCCGCCCGATCCGCGTTTCGTCGTACACGTCACGTCGGAGATGCTGCGGCACAGCCGGATCAACGAAGCGCTCTTCTTCGGCGCACAGGTCTACGACGTCGTCGCACTCCTGCTGATTCTGATCACGGGATTCTCCGCGCGGCTTCGCGATGCGGCCTTGCGCATGGCCAGAAGGCGTTTCGTGGCGGCGATGCTCTACATCGCGCTTCTGATCACGGCTCTTTCGCTGGTCGAGTTTCCGCTTCTCGTTTACGGCGACTTCGTCGTGCCTCACGAGTTCGCTCTTACGGATCAGAGTTTTGCAGCCTGGCTGTTCGATGCACTCAAGTCGTTCGGCGTCGCGCTGGCGATCGTCTGTCCGCTCGGTGCACTCGCGTGGCGCGCACTGACGAAGTACAAACGCTGGTGGCTCGCGCTCTGGGTTGCATCCGTTCCACTGTCGCTCGTGATGGTGTTCATCGCACCCGTTCTCATCGATCCGATCTACAACGACTTCAAGCCGTTGAAGGACCACGTGCTGGAGCGCGATCTGCTGGCACAGGCCCAGCGCGCAGGCATCGAGCGCAGCCGTGTCTTCGAGGTCGACAAATCCAAACAGACGCACACGATGAATGCCTACGTCACCGGCGTCGGCGCATCGAAGCGCATCGTCCTATGGGACACGATTCTCGCCAAACTCGATCACGACGAACTGCTTGCTGTGATGGGGCACGAGATGGGCCACTACGTGCTCAACCATCTCTGGAAGGGCCTCGCGTTCAGCGCGGCGGCGACGCTCTTCGCCTTCGCACTCGCGCAGGCCTTGTACGAGCGCACGGTCGTTCGATGGGGCGCACGCGATGATCTCGCGATGATTCCCTGGATGCTCGTCATCGCCGCGGCGATCCTGTTTTTCTCGACGCCCGTCTCGAGCGCGTTCTCGCGGCACATCGAACATGAAGCCGATCGCTTCGGCCTCGAGCTCACGCATCTCAACGAGCCGATGGCCACGTCATTCGTGAAGTTCGCCGAAGATTCGAAGGTGAATCCGGATCCGCCGGCATTCATCGAGTGGTGGCATTACTCGCATCCGTCGACGAGAAAGCGCATCGAGTTTTCGCTGGAAAGCAGTTTATCCCGAGCGCCAGCGAGGGATCAGCGGAGCAGATGAGAGAGGGTTCGTTTAGGGCGCCGGTCGCGCGGCTGCTCCACTGATCCTCGCTTCGCTCGGGATAAACTGAACCCCTACACTCTGCGCGACATATCCCGCAAGCGCTCCACCAGCAGCTCGCACATCGCGACCGAGAACTTCGCCAGCAGCTGCGGATCGAACGCCAGAGCCTCCGACAGCGTGCGGTTGTCCCAGGCGCGCACCGCGGAGCCCTCTCCGGCACGCACCGAAACCGTACGGGGAGAGTCGTCGATGAACGAGACTTCGCCCAGGACGTCGCCGGGGCCGACGGTCGCAACGACGACTTCTTTGCCTTCGCGATTTGCCACGATGTCGAGGTGACCATCTTCGATCGCGTAGAGCGTCGAGTCACTCTCATGCGCCCGGATGAGGTAGTCGCCCTCGCTCAAATAGCGCATCTTGCCGAGCTTTTCGACACGCGAGCGCTCGTCGTCAGTCAGATAGCGGAAGAGCGGGTGATCGGACTGCGGCGGAAACACATTCATGCGATGACCATCATGACCACTTCAGGAGCCACTCGCAATGCTGCTGCCCTTTGGCGAAACACGTCGTCTGTTCGAGATGAATGTCTTTCACTCCGGTCAACTCGGTCATCCGCTCGATCCACCCGGTGACGCGTGCGCAGCCCGCGGCCTCGGATGGAAAGTTGACGAGGCGGATGCGCGCAGTCTTCTCCGCCGGTTGTTCGATCTTGATCTCGCCGCGGTTGTACAACGAGCTCCACATCTGCGTCGCTTTTCCGAGCAGGGCCTGCGGCGTCATCACGAGCGCGAAGAACCGGTAGATGCCCTTGATCGCATCACCCGCGGCCGCTCGTCCCGCGCGTTGCGCGAACGCCTGCACCGGTTCCCCCTTGGCCTTCGCCGCCTCTTCCGTCAAGCGGTTCAGCATGTGTACAGGAACCGTCTCCGTTGCGAGAAAGGGTGTACGAAACCGTGACGCGAATTCGGGAGGGAGATTGCTCAGCGCCTTCTCGCGCTGCTCCGCCGTCAAGTCCGTTTCGATGAACTTCTGCAGGCTCCGGACAGGCGAGCCTTTCACGGTAACAGTGCTTTCGTCGAGTGCCGCTGCCATAGTTTCCTCCGCCCAACGCAGATGGCCGCGATATGCCCTGAGCTACGAGTTTATCCCGAGCGTAGCGAGGGATCAACGGAGCAGCCGGGATAGACTGCGCCAAGATAAACTGCGCCCGCGGAGGACACATGGACGAGCAGAACGAAGCCGCAACCGCCATCGAGGTTGCCGAAGAGAGCAATCAACCCAGGTTCGGTCACAAGGACAAACTCGAAGAGCTCTGCGTCAACACGATTCGCTTCCTCGCGGTCGACGCGGTCGAGAAAGCGAAGTCAGGTCATCCCGGCACGCCGATGGGCATGGCCGACATGGCCTTCGTCCTCTGGACGGAGTTCCTGCGCCACGATCCGACGGCGCCGAAGTGGACGAATCGCGATCGCTTCGTTCTCTCCGCCGGCCACGCGTCGATGCTCCTCTATTCGCTTCTCCATCTGACCGGCTATTCCGACATGACGCTGGAGCAGCTTCAGAACTTCCGTCAGTGGGGCTCGAAGACAGCGGGACATCCGGAGTACGGTCACGCGACCGGCATCGAAGTCACGACGGGTCCGCTCGGCCAGGGCATCGCGCACGCCGTCGGGAT